>Ga0306867_1000122_pt1 | contig 51933 bp, 53 predicted proteins | sample AntRauTorckE6831_FD_190432 | JGI IMG/M metagenome (GOLD analysis project Ga0306867, IMG submission 190432) | Saline lake microbial communities from Rauer Islands, Antarctica - Metagenome Torckler E6 #831 (v2) (version 2) | ecosystem: Environmental > Aquatic > Non-marine Saline and Alkaline >...
CAAAACTTGCCATCGTATATCACCTTTTTTGTTAGTTATAAATGCGCTTGTTGCGTTGGTTACAGCATTTATCGTTGGGCAATACACGTTCTTAAATTTTTTTAAATCTTTTTTTAAAATGACCTGACAGCGTGGCCCCGTGCATTTCGGGGACTCCTGTCAGCGTCATTCCCTGCAACAGGAAAACCTGGCAGAGTACACCATTATCATACCAATCGAAATGACGTTGTTTCTTCTACAATTATCTGCAAGAGCGCTGTAAAAGCCGTATTCTGGATTCGGACTTCGCCCGCGAACAATCGCAGTTTATTCGCCTATAGATTTAACAGCAAACCACATCATCAAGCTTCGCTCAGGCAAACAAGGCTCCACAAGAAGTGTTGGGATTTGTAGGGTAAGTTGATTACAAATCTTTCACTTGATAAAATTAGCGATAACTGTATGTGGTAACTAAATCTTCCGAAAAACAAAAATTTGACTTCCTGTATGTATGTGTGTATCCACCCGACCAACTACATCTTTCGGGTGATTGATATCGGTATTAGTTTGCTTGTCAATAAACGATGACAGCAAAACAAAGACAGAGACCATTTTTGCCCAGTTGGATCAGTGAGACTTCAGCGTAGCGACCAGGAAAACCTTTTGCGCTGTGCAGGAAATCAACATTCATACCTTCAGCTATTTGGTTACCAAACGGTGGTGGGCAGATTCCGGGGAACCCGCCGGTGCTTTTATCGACATCAATGTGTCCGGCCTAGCAGGCTCGCGAGGTTGAAGCTTTCGCCGGACCAGCGTAAAGAGCTGCAACTTGAGTATGCTCTGCCGATCCTGAACGTCTTTGGCGAATGGATTTACAAACAGGCCCCACAGTTACTGCCAAAAGCCCGATATGCACGGCTTGGCCTATGTAACCAAGCGGAGGGACGTCCTCAGCGGCTACCTGCAGGATGGGGTCCTCCAGATTGACAATAAATGTGTGGAGAATACGATCCGCAAGCTGGCACTTCGGCGTCAAAACTATCTGTTTTCCGGCTCGCACAAAGCGCCCCGGCGGCCTGCAATGGGCTACTCACTGCTTAGAACCTGCAAGCTGCATGGCGTGAAACCCACACGGTGGCTTAACCAAATGATAGCCAACACCCTGCACACCTAACAAGACGACGGGTAATTGCTATATCCTTAGAACTTCACCCAACCATAAAAAAACGGTCGGGTTCATTCAAAATGTAGTTGGTCGGGTGAATACACCTCAACAACTAAAGCAAGCCATTTTAGCACACTGGTCGGTTGGTCCAGGTGGGCATTCCCAACGCAGGCGTTGGGAATGAAACTAACCTTGTGATAATGCTGCTTTAGCCTTTTTTTTAGTTTCAATATGCTACAGTTTTTTTATGACCACTACACTTTGATGTGTTCTAGTTATAATTTGATGATGAAAAGAAGAAAACTCAAATTTTGCATTCTTTATTAACTCAAAAAAGTAATTTTTTTCATAGCGTACACGATGCAAAGCTCCTGATGATTTAGATAAATAGTTATTTGGATTTTCCTGAACGGAAGGTACATTTTCTTCTATAAAAGCCGTTAAATATAGACTACCACCATTCTTTAACACCTTATAAAATTCAGACAAATAGAAAGTTATATGATCAGTAAGCATGTGAGAAAAAACTGAATTTAAAAAAATTAAGTCGAATTCATTATTTTCAAATGGCAAATGTTTTAAACCCTTTACATTTGGATTGTACCTTGCATTTTCGGCAGGTAAGTGAATAAATTCAATGCCATTAGATTTAGCTAAATATTTCTGACACCACTTGATAGAGTCTTCTGAAGTATCCAAACCAGTATACTTTGAAAATTTAGTTTTAGAATATTTCAGAGAATTTAATAACCGACCTTGACCACATCCAAAATCTAATATTTTAGAATTTCGGGAAATCAAGTGGTACTCCTTTAGAAAATTTATCTGTTCAACGCCAGAATCTAAATATGCTTTATGATCAGACAAGCCCTGATTACTTCTCGTTACAGGTAGAATAATCCCTTCATAGTTATTTAACTTATCCATATTCTTTTGTGCAAATGCTAATAAATCAGAGTCTTTCCTGAACGCAAAAGCTCTAGACTCATCAAAACTGATGGTACATTCTTTACTCAAAGAGTATTCACCAAGAAATTTTCGAATTACATTGATCACTTGATCAGAATTTGAAAGTAGGTTTTCATATTCCAATTTTAGATATGAACTGTTATTCAGTCTTTTAAGTGTTTCTTCTGCTTTATAATTATATTCGTTCCACAGTTCTAACCCACCCTCTAAGGTACTGCATCGTGAAGAGAAAGAGGAAAGCCCCTTATTTTTCTCACTTATCTGCACTGAGGATTTAACTTTATCTGCTTCTTTGATTGCCCTTTTTCTTAGACTCATAGCTACGTCAACACCATGTCGTTTAATAAAAATAACTTTAGCTTTTGGAAATAATTTCAACCAAATAGGCAATGTGTAAACATTTCTTGGATCTTTCCAACCCCAAGCTCTGTTGTTGTTTTTTTCCAGTGAATCAAGATTCTTGAATGGGTGCAAAAATTGAGTAAATTGTCTCCTCTTTAGATTCTTTTTTAAAAAAGAAACTACGTTTTCCAAATGACTGTCATCGTCTAGCAGAACATTCATATCGGGTGGAGCGTCCCATCTACCACCTAGTTCATCAAATATTTTGACATTGAGTTTTTGAAAAAACATAGATTCATGATTGATACTTAAATCATTACCCATAAAAACCCCCATATCAGAAAGCACTCTTGACAACAAACTAGTACCAGACCGATGCATTCCTACTACAATTATTGGTTCAAAATCTTCGAGTTTGCTCTGTTTAACTATTCCAGCTCTAGAATCTTTTTTACTTGTAACGCTTATTGATGACGGCTTAACACTATATTGAGATGATATTTTCAATAATTCTTTCCTTGGGGCTAACCCTTCGAAGCAAGTTGAAAATCTTTCATACAATAACTTCCTATCTCTTTGATTACCCCCACCAGTTAATCCTTTAGCTAAATCAATCTCAAATAAACTAACATTAGGATCATATACATATTGATTATTCGAACGTGCTATTGCCGTTAACTCATCGTCTGCACAATGTGATTTATACTCTGGACACAAAATTGATCCATTATATAAGTTAGTTACCCAGTTTACTCGAACCATTCCAAATGATGCAATCACACCATTCCATTTGCCGTCATTGAAACCTAATAGGCCTTTGCCAGTTTCTTCAAGTTTATCGAAAGCCTTTTTTAGCCAATGCATTCCAGGAAAAGCATCTTGAGCTAAGTATACCACATACCTTACATTTATCTGCCTAGCCACTTTATTTAGCGTATTCATAAAACCCTCGCCATTTGAATCAAATGCCACAACTACTTTACATGGTATTCCTGCTCTTTTCACTAAAATCTCTGCTGTTTCAACCCCCATCGTTTTATCGATACAAGGCATAATGACAGCCACACCATTCTCATCCGAGTAACTGTAACTTTCTTCAGCTACGTCAATAAGATCAATTCTTTCACTTCTAAAAAATGGTATTTCTTTCTCATTTGAACTGATTGAAGTGAATCCTTCATCAGATTTTGGCAAGCAATTATCGTTCAAATGTCTGTTTCTATTGGTTATACCATCAACAACCTCCACATTCCCCTCCAACACCTCCATCAACTTCTGCTCCTGAGGGCCGCTCAGATATGTTGTCACGTCCTTCATGTGTATCCAGGCCTCCACTGTGCGGACCATCAGCCATTTATTGAGAGTCGTTTTAATGGGAGCTTCGTCCTGTTCGGGGACCGGAAGCATAAAGGGCAGATCCACATTCATGTTTTCCTGACCAAATTTGGTGGACTCTATCAGCTTCTGCATCACTTCAACCGCCTGTCCTCGTTTACCGAGGGCGTTCAGTGATCTCACCAGGGTAAATACGACTGACGTACTATCCGCTCCCTGATTGTAAAGATTGATCAGAATCCGGGCAGCTCCGATCATCAGGCCTGTTTTTTGGCTTTTGGGCTGGTCCAGGCCGGAGTTGTGACTATCAATCTTCTCTGCAGTAATCAAATAATTCAGCGCCTGCAGGTAGCTTTTGATTCCGTCAGAATTGCCCTGCTTCTCCCACGTTTCCATAAGGGAATGTGTCCACCGACGCTTTGAAAGCTCTGCTTTCCAGAGATTGTCATCTATTTCTGCAATGTCAACTGATTCATCATGAAACCAACCGTCCTCTTTCAGCGATTCTACCCGATCATCCTTTACGGCTATAAGGTTCTGCATGTAGGGATCAGTGCCCGCTTGCTCGTCATGCTCAGCCAGAATTCCAGACCCAGGAATGTATTCGTACAGTGAATATCCAAGGTCGGACAAGGTTTCTGTAAACATGTCTGAGTTTTGTTCGGCAACGGAAATCAGAACAACAGGTGATTGATCTGTTAACAGTTGCTCAGCTCCAACAAGTGCTTTAGACTCATCACCATTTATGTCGACCTTTATAAGGTCTACCTTCGGTTCTCCATCAAACTGCCACCACGCGTCCAGCGTCACTACGGAAACACATTCTTCCCCACTATCATCAAGCCGGTTCATCTCTGGTGCTTCGTCGACATGCCAATGTTGCTTACCGTTTTTATCGCTGAGGGCCTTCCCGATGACTTCAAGATGGTCAAACCCATTTTCCAGCTTGCTCATCTCCAGATACTTCTTCGATGTTGCTCCCGGTTCAAATGAGAAGACCTTACCGCTATCACCTACGAGTTTAGCCGCGGGCAGTGAGTATACGCCAAATCCAGCCCCCACATCCAGCACGTTCATACCCGATTTAAGATACTCACGGATAAAATCAACTTCGTTTTCATACCACTGTTCTTGTTCCAGTAGCACGTAGGGTGTCATCAGGTTCAAATCGGGCGGCGTACAGATAGTCACGCCATCTTTGATCTCGATTTTATAGGGTCCTGAAATATTCTCTGTTTGCTGCTTCCCGTTTGTGTCTGTTTCGGAAGTTTTTTCCACAGAATTTGTATGCGCTCCATTTTTAGATACAGTACCGTTTACGCCATTTTCGGGACTCAATGATCCGTTTCCATTCAAAGACTTTTCGCTAAACTCATTCTCCAGATCATCGACCATTTCAAGGCGATCGTCACTTCGATCCGATCGTTTTTCGTACGCTTTAATCTCGCTATCCTTTAGTGGCTCCACATCAATATGCTGCTGCCAGTCTTTTTCGCCATTTTTATATCCATCCACCCACTGATACCACATCTGACGGATTGCCGACGACAGGTGCGCCCCAAACCGTTGGCCATCGTAAATCGGTGAGTTTGTCACTTGCTCCCTCAGCGACGAACGAAGCTCAGCGAGTTGCTGAGTATCAGAAGCCAGTTCAATAACTTTCTTTTTGTATGTGTCCCAGCTGTTGGTTACAAGTTCCGGAAGCCCGGCGTTAATCAAGTGTGTTGTAGAGTGCCGGCCGGCAAATGTTGGCCCGGGCTTGGTAATCACCGGAACACCCATCCAGAGCGCTTCGCAGGTGGTTAGGCCACCCGAATATGGCCACGGATCGAGTGCTATATCTACCTCATTATATCTGTCCAGGAGTTCATTATGCGGGGACAATCCTTCAAACCTGATCCTGTCTGCTTCCACGCCATTTTGCTCCATCGTTCGAATAATTCGTTCACGTAGCGCCTCTGTATCATACTGTTTGCTCTTCAAAAACAGGCGGCTGGATGGCAAATCCTTCATGATGCCGGCCCATTTGTTCAGAATTTCATCATTAACTTTCGTAGGATTATTAAAACAGCCGAAGGTGACGTAGCCATTTTTCACCACGGGTAGTTCCCCAACCTCAGGTGCATATTCCGGCGGCATAAATGTGACGTAATCATCCGGCATCCGAACCAGTTTTTCGGTGTAAAACTTCTCTTCACCGGCAGGTGTTTCGTAATGGTCAGTAATTAGATAGTCGACCGATTTGAGCCCTGTCGTATTAAAGAGCCCGCCTACCCATTTTACAATAACCGGCGCCGGTTCAAGAGCTACTGTTTTAAGCCGGGTATCAGCGGAATGCCCCGAAAGTTCAAACAGGATATCTATTTCATCTTCTTTGATCATACGGGCAATCACGGCATCATTGTAACCAATTACAGACTGCCACTTATCCGTCACTTCGTGGATTCGCCGTGTGATTTGATCAAACTTATTGTTGGTGGTATAACAATAGATTTCAAACTGGCCTTTTGAAAGGTGTTCCAGCGCTTTCGTTATCATCCAGCCAACAGGATGCATTCGAAATCCTCCTGATATAAACCCGACCCGTATTCTTTTATCTTTTGACGTATCCGAGGGCACCGGGCGCTCCTGCTTCACTTGAGGTGCAAAGTGCTTGTCCCAAAGTTTGTGAGCTTTAAAAATCTCTTCTTTTGTACGGTCGGGGTTATAATGAATCCCCATCAGGTAGTTCGACAACGATTCAAAGGATTCCGGCTGATGCTCAAATGCTGTCATATAGTGCTTCTCCGATTCATCAAAGCGTCCCAATTCCTGCAGGCAAAGAGCATAGTTTACACGGATTCCGCCCACTTTGGGAAATTCTTGAATCAGCTTCTCATACAGGTTAATTGCTTTCTCATAATTCCCAATATGCTTGAAATGTTCCCCCAGCTCCACCCGTGCCGCCAGGCTTTTCGGTTTCTGTTTTAACACCTTATTAATACACTCTTCCGCCTGCTCGTAATGTTTTCGGTGTCTTTCAACCTGCGCCATCGCCAGCCAGGCATCTGTATATTTCTTATCAATCTGCGTGGCGATATCGTAAAGCTCATATGCTTTATTAATGTCGCCCTGATCGTTGTAGATCTCCCCGATTCTGTACGCCACACTTGCGCTTTTCGGGTCAATTGCATTGGCTTTTTGGAAACACTTCAAGGCATCATCGAGTTTTGCCTGCGCCCGGTAAAGTGACCCCAAATGCAGCCAGCCTTTAAAAAACTCCGGCTTTTTATCGAGAGCTATTTGCGCATGTTCTTCAGCTTCGTCATAGCTGCCAAGATTAAAGTAACATATAGAAATAGAGTGATGTGTCTCAGGTTCATCGGCTCCCTGACGCACCGACTCCTGCAAAAAACTGAGCGCTGTTGCATATTCCTTCTTTTGCAGAAAGGCAATTCCGGAATAATGATAGACCGGCCAGGGAGCATTCTTTCTGTTAACAAGCGGCTGAAGAACCTTCATCGCTTCATCAGGTTTCGGTTTTGATTGTTTCAGAAGGGCCTGGGCTCTGGCAAGTTGTAATTTCAAAACAGTTCGGTTTGATCGGTTAGATATTATAAGGTCACCTGTCCATCAAATTGCAAACAAGGTGCCGCCCCACATCTCAAACCAATAAAAGATCATAAATGGCTCATTTTCAGTCAGTTGACCCATTTATCCCACTGTCACACCTATGACTCTCAATAAAGAGAACGCCTTTTTTTCCTTTCTATGTAAATATTTTCCGCCTTCCACGGGTGCTTGTTCATTAACATAATTGTTGGAGTGCCGATAACTGACTCTTAGTAAATACATGAATCCATTACCCGGATTATGCACCAAGAAATTTTATCACGTTAAGGTACTCATACACATTTCATCGTGAATAATGTGGGTTAAACCGGTTGGGAAGCCGTGCTTTGAAGAGCAAAATGTCAACTTACAGGTGTATTGACTTGCAGGTTCAAACAGGAATGACCCTCAGAATATTAAGAAACCGTGCAATTTCAGTTCTCAGTCATAGAGTTTACGTAGGTATGATGTTAGTGAGGGCATTGGCCGCCAACAATTTAAGAGTAATATTATAAAATTCTCATAAACAGCACAGGGTCTTAACCTTCTTTTCTGATCGCCGATAATTGCTACAGACAGACGTTTCAAGTCTTGATTTTAACATTTTGAAAAACATTTATGCGTAATCCACAACTTGTATATCAGCAGCAATCCGTAAAAAATGCATCACCGCTTCAGCTGGTGGTTAAAATGTACGATTTGGTTCTTCAGGCAACGTACAGAGAGGATGACAAGCGGGTACGGGAGATACTATCTACACTTATTACCGGATTAAATTTCGATCATGAACCGGCTGGACAGCTTTTTTCACTCTATAAATATTGCCAGGGTTTATCACGCAAGGGTCAGTATGAAGAGATAAGGGAAGTTCTTGAACCTCTCAGAGATGCCTGGCAAGAAGTTGCGGGGCAGAATCAAGCAAAAGTCGGCTAAGCCCGATTATATATTACACGTAACACTAATAATCTGAGTCATGAATTCTGTTCAAAACTTATTCCGACAAAATAATCCTTATGAGACGTTCGTACAGCAGCTCACACAGATAGAAAGTCGTCAAAAATTAGAGTTTGAAGCACAACAAGACGACCAAAAAGAACGTAAAACGGCTCTTGGAGATGTAAGTGAAGCTATTTCAAAGTTTGTGAGCAAGATTGACGAATTTCAAAATTTGGGCAACAGAGCCTTTCAGCCGGTCAAGGTATCTTCCACCGATGATTCAGTGGTGGAGGTTAACTCCGCAGATGGTCTCGACCGCCCCCTAAACTTCAATATTCAGGTAGATCGTCTGGCCAGTAACGACATCGGGCTGGGCCAGATTATGGATGGCGAAGCGTTTGACCTTGCTGCGCAGGGCGACGGATCCGTTACCATGACGATTGGCGACAAAACTGAAACCATCTCCGTTACAACTCAAAAAGATAACGGAAACGGAGTGATGGTAGATATGAACAACAAGGAAGTGCTCGAGGCGTTTGCGGGGGCAATTAGCGACACATTTGAGGATGAGGCTCGCGCGAGCGTATTCAATGTATCAGGAAATGACGTGCAGTTTTCAATCCAAAGCCTCAAGTCGGGATCTGAAGGAGCATTTCAGCTCAGCGGTGCTACCGGCGCACTTGCCGGCGCTACCGATACAATGACAAAACTGGTGCCTGAAGCAGAACTGGATGCACTGTTCACTATTGACGGCGTAACATTTCAAAGAAGTGAAAACAGTGTTGATGACGCCATTGACGGACTCTCTTTCACACTAAGAGGTGTAAGTACCGGTAATGTTCAGATGTCTGCTCAGCGGGATTTGGAAAGCGCCCGTGAAAATCTTGATGAGTTTCTGACGACTTTCAACGAAATGAATAAGAAAATTCGTGATCGAACATTTGTAGATGGAGATAACAACACCCGTGGACCTCTGCGTGAATTTCGGTCGATCCGGAACCTCACCCTGAATCTCCGCCAAACCGGACTGCTGCAAACCGATGGAGCAGGACCGGACGTAATTTCGCGCCTGACAGATATCGGGATTGGCTTTGAGAATAACGGTAAGATGGTTATTGATAACAAAGAGCTTTTAAATGATGCATTGTCGCAACGCCCTGAAGAGATTGCAGAGCTTTTCAGAAGCGAAACATCCCCGGTAGCAAAAATGAAAGATCAGGCAGAAGCCTACACACGATCTAATGGAATCATATCATCACTCGAATCCGGGGTCGATCGAAAGATCTCTCGGCTGGATACCAGAATTGCCCAGGAGGATCGATATCTTTCAGATTTTGAAGAGCGCCAGCGGGAAAGATTCAATAAGCTGCAACTAATTATTGAACAGGGCGATGCGCAGTTTCAACAGGTGATGAGTTTCCGATCATCAATTGGATTTTAAGAAAGTTATAACCGCATTCAGTATCAAAAATTCTTAGTATATGAATAATGCAACTAAACATCTTAACAAGCTCGTATCGCAAACCAGCAGTATCCTCGGTGAGCTGAGAAGCGACACATTTTCAATCGAGGGATTATCATCTAAAATGGATGTTCGTGATGATACCATCCATCAACTGGACGCCCTGAAAGGTGATATAAATGATACAATGATTAGTGATGAAGACCGGGACAAAATCAGATCCCTTTTTAACAAATTTGAGCGAATGAACACGAAAATAGACGACGCATTGAAAGATACACTTCGCCAGAGCCGCGAAGATCTGACGACTGCCTCCAATAAACGAAAGGCAGATGACAAATATCGCGTACTTGGAAAACCAGACATTTCACATTTTTAAGTAAAAGGCAGGAAATATCATGGATATCAACAACATATCAAATAAACTTAGTACTCAACTAAACGGAACTGACTCCCCAAAAGGAAACAGTCCGGCATCAGAAATTACCATCAGCGAACCTGACGGCTCAATCTCTGATAAGGTATCGATAGACAATTATGGACCAAATAAAGGCGAAGAACTTTTCGCTAAAATTGAAATGGAAAAGCTAAATCAATCATCTTTCGAAAACTTGAAAACAATGAAGGCGAAAATATCTGACTACCAGGCCGCTAAAGAGGTTTCAGACGATGCCGCAGGTCAGACCGAGATTGGCCAAATGCTGAACAATCCCGACGTTTGGGGAGAAATTGCTAATAAAATAATTAGCTAAATGATTCAACTACCTTACATTCAGGATCTCCCCTTTTTTGAGTAATAATAGTCCCGTCAGCTTAATAAAGCTGACGGGCTTTCTTCGGGCTAATCCAACCATTTCACGAGCATCTGACCTGTTAAGACAGCTTTTCTAAATCACTGGCACCCCCTCTCTCCCTCCGTTTTAAGAATGCTCCCGGAGATATACCATCCTTTAATCGGATTATTAACGATGACGTGTGTATGAGTACCTTATAGTACTATAATTTCTTGGTGTATAATCCGGTTTAAGCGCCTCACCCACGGCGAATTATAGATTCTGGCCTTTTTGCTTATCACCCATTTGCTTCATTGTTTTATTTGACACCATTTTTAATTAGATTTTGCACTGTCAACTTTTTGACAAAGCAGACCATCATTTTTTGAGCGTTTGGGACATTTTAAAAGTTATTAACGATTATATAGCCTATTTTGGTCAGGCATCTGATGTATTCATCTCAGACTTGTGTTCTCTATCATGAACCTGAATGTTTCATTAAATCTCCGATTGTCCCCGCATTTATCACACTTTATTAATCTACCCCACTGTGTATGAAAGGACGTATTTTGCTATTGGACGATGATAAACTCTTGCTCGGATTTATGGATGAGCACCTGTCTGATCACGATTTTGAAACCATCGCTTTCGACAATCCCGTTAAGGCAACCGACTACCTCAAAGATAACGAAGTTGATCTTGTGGTTACCGATGTGAAAATGAATGAGATGACCGGTGATGAGATCCTGGCGTTCGTTAAAAAGCACCACCCGGAGACCGGCGTGATTATGATCACTGGGTTTGGCAACATTCAGCACTCTGTAAATGCACTCCGAAAAGGTGCATTTGATTACATTACAAAACCATTCAAGGCAAAGGAAATTATCTTTCGGGTCGAGCGCTACTTCACCGCCGGCCCGGATGATGTTGGCCCGGGAAAGCCGGCGTCACCCAAAGCAACTCCACGAAAAGAAGAACTAAAAAAATCGGAGCATGTAAAACGGCTTAATGACGATGTTGTTGAAGGCGAAATAAAGTTTGTTGGCAACGACCCGAATATTAAAAAGCTGATGCGGGTTCTTCCCAAGATCTCCCGAAACGACGCCCCGGTTATGATTCAGGGTGAAAGCGGAACGGGGAAAGAAGTATTTGCGCATCAGATTCATATCAACAGCAACCGCGCGAAGGCTCCCTACATCAAAATAAATTGTGCCAACCTGCCGTCAGAACTCGTTGAAAGCACGCTGTTCGGGCACAAAAAAGGATCCTTTACCGGGGCTATCAACGATCAAAAAGGAGCATTTGATGAAGCCAACACCGGGACCCTGTTGCTGGATGAGATCACCGAAATTGAAATTAATGTTCAGGCAAAGCTTCTTCGCGTGCTTCAGGAGAAAGAGTTTTATCGTGTAGGCAGCCAAAAACCTATCAAATCCGATGTTAGAATTATTGCCACTTCAAACCGCAACATCGGGCAGGCTATCGCCGATGGCAGCTTTAGAGAAGATCTCTACTATCGGCTGAATGTATTTCCGATTTCCATCCCGCCCCTTCGATTCAGAAAAGGAGATATTCCGCTGCTTACCCAATATTTTGCAGAGCGTTACACACGCCAATACGGACTGGGTGAGAAAAAGATCAGCGATGACCTTATGGACTACCTGATGAAACAGGAATGGCGGGGAAACGTGCGCGAGCTCGACAATAAGATCCAGCGCGGTGTCATCCTCTCGGGTGATGAAACAGAAATTACAATTGAGCATATCGACAATCAACTCTTTTCAAACGTGGATGACGAACTCAGCCGTGAAGTTTTATCAGATATGCCGCTGATGTCGATTGAGGATATGGAGCTGCATATGATCAAGAAAACACTTGAGCACACCCAGGGAAATCAAAAAGAGGCCTCGAAGTTGCTGGGGATTTCCGATCGCACGATTCGCAATAAGCTGAAGAACCTTGACGAGGATGAGTAAGTTGGTAGATGGTGGTTGCCCCGTCATCGCGGGCTGCGACCCCCGATCTCCCATCTTTGCACAACGATAGATATACCACAACTAACACTTTCTGTTCGAACGTAAATTGGAGATGCCGCATCGGAGTGCGGCATGACCTCGTTGTGAAATGTGTCGTAACCCTGCACCAGACGCTGCCAGTACCTTCGCTCCGCTCCGGACGCTGGCAGGTCATTCGCCCCGTTTATTTCTCAATGACCTGTCAGCGCAGCCCGTGGTTTTGCGGGATTCCTGACAGCGTCACAGTCTTCCTTCAATCTATTCTGAACCACCCCTAAACCTCTTCTCCACAAAAGAGTGGATTTCTTCTTTCTAACCCATCAAAAGCTTCCAGGAGCTCACACTATTTGCATCCAATCGGGTTTATCGGGTTGCTTATTTCCCTCGCACCAAACGCTGCCAGGACCATCGCTCCACTCCGGACGCTGGCAGGTCTTTTGTCTTTCTCTTTTTCTCTCTTGCAGTTAACTCGCAATCAGGTTGCGGGCTCGCTCAATTCTATCTGTTTTTGAAAGAGCGACAATCAGGCGGCGCCTGTACTCTGCATTCTTAGGATCAGCTTCATAAAGACGCTCATACAATTCAGCAACGTAAGCATACCACTTGTTTGTCATAAAGAGCGTCATGTAGTCATCCAGCTCAGCTGAAAGTTTATCTGTAAGTTCGTTTGGCAAATGCTTTTCAAAAATCTCATTAAAGTAATAGACAGCTCGTTCGCGTTTTCCCAGTTCTATCGAAATCATAAGGAGTTTGCGCAGTAGATGCCGGTCTTCATCTTCGTCCTTCTTCTTCTCGGAGTAAATCTCTTCAAGATATCGAAATGCATCGTGCTTATGGCCCGCTTTTGTAGCCAGTTCACCCAGCTGTTCCAGCGTCTCCTTTTCATCAATCTCTTTATCATAGCTCGCACGGCCCGGCTCGTTCAGATATTCAAAGTAGGCTTTCAGAGAAGTGTACGCTTTCCCCCACTGTTTATTCAGCTGGTGGATTCTATATTGAATCAGATATGGAAAACGCTGAACAGGTTCTGCCTTAAGCGATTTCTCGGCCAGCTGAAGTGCTTTTGGCCATTTATACAACTCAGTGTAGCAGCGGGTCAGCCCGTTGACGGCTCCCAGACGGTCGAACGGAAGAAGTCGCTCAATTTTCAGGATATTCCTAAACTGAGCAGCGGCCTGTACATATTTTTTTGCTTCCATCAACCGCTCTGCCTGCAACAAATATGCGGCAGGAGTAATTTTTCGAAGCGACATCTCATCCTCAATTTTGACAGACTCCAACAAACCGGTTGAACGGTCGATTAAAATGGGAGATTCGAAGAGTGATAATTTATTTTCGACAAAATAGCTTGTACAATCGGGCAAATTCTTTCCTGCAAATGGGCTCTCAGCCGATCTGTGGACCAATCGCACCTGGTACACGGTTTGGGACGATTTTTCATCTGCGTACCGAATACTCGCCGGTACCATCGTATTTGATGTCAGCTGCTCTTGTTCCGGCAGCCTGAAAAAACGGAGCTTTTCACCTGCCTCCAAAAAAAGAACCCACTCTTTTCGGGCACTCTTTAATTGATCATTCCACGCCGCTGCAACACCATCTGTTTCCGGATCGCAAGTAACCCATTGAACTGAACTCTCTGTTTCGTCGGGCCTCGGCGCCGGCGAAAGAACAGTTAAAGCACCAAATTCCTTATTTAACTTGTTAAACAAGTGTGTGTTTATTTGTGATACATCCGGCAGATGAAACACGCATTCTATCCAGGAAAAATCTCTGCGAAACTCGCCATCGACAGTGTTAACAGATGAAAGCATATGATCTCAAAGTTATGTCAAAATTAGGTACTAGTATTACTGTATCCTTGTGAGTGAAACAACGGCTGTCTTTCAATAGGTAACTTCCTACAGGTAATCGAGCAGTGAGTTTCCAAACATGGTGCTGTGAACAGCCATTGCGGAATCGAACGCCACCTGAATTCTTTGCATCTCAGAGAATGCTTCTGCATAATCTGTATCAACCAGTTCACTCACGTCGGACTTTTGAGCAATTTTTGTGGACTCATACTGTTCGAACACATAATCCATACGGTTGATGTTATTTCCAAGCCGTGATGTTAAGGTCGTAACGTTTTCAATTGAGTCGTCAACGCTGTCTATCATTCCAGACAACGCATCGGCGTCGTTGTCGCGTAGAGCCTGTTCAATATTACCAATCACCTCAAACAGATCGCCTGAATCAGTGTCCCGCAGTTCCGTACCCGTTATACTGATATCCAGATTTACTCCATCGGCAACGGAAACCTGGGGCGGCGTATCATTACTGTTGTTCGTAACACCCCCGGGACCCACTCCGTCATACACAAACGGTTCTTCAGCACTATTTGTACCGGCAAAAAGGTAACGGTCACCATAGCTTTGATTCAGCGTATACACTAAACTGTCGCGAATTCCTGCAACTTCTTCGGCCATATTTTCCCGAACTGAAGCATCAGCCGAGCCGTTTGCACCCTCCGTAATAATTCGTTTGATATCGATCAAACGATCGGTTGTTTCATCGAGAGCTTCCTGGGCCATACGCCCCTGCCGCAGCCCGCCTGTAATGTTACGTTGGTACTGCTCTTCTTTGCGAATATTCTCCTCAATAATACGACTTCGCTCAAATTCAGTTGGTCCTTGTGAAGGAATACGCACTCGTTTTCCGCTCGAAAGATCCGACTGTACAGTTGCCAGCTCACTGCGGTTCCGGTTAATGTCCCGCATGAAGTTGCCAAATAGTATTTTTTGTGTAATTCTCATTATTCTTACCTCGTTAAACCTATTAAGGTGTCATACATTTGCTGGGCGGCCGACATTACACGAGCCGCTCCCTGATATGCGTTTTGATACTGTATCATCATGCTCAGCTCTTCATCAACATTTACACCGGCCTCACGCTCTTGCTGTGCAGTGAGCATGGAAATTTCAGAATCCCGGACTTCCAGACTCGATCGAATCTCACTCAAATTCCGCCCCGGCGTACTAATCAGGTCCACGGAATAGTCAACCATTTTCCTTCCGCCGATAATGGCTTCATTTCTCAGGTCGGATAGCTGTCCGGCTATGTTTCCATTTCCTGCTTCCCCATCAATAGAAGAGGCGGCAATGTGCCCTACATTGGCACGAATAGTGTCGCTAACCTTAATGTTTGAAGCGTCTGTTAATGAAGGATCAAAAAAGTTTCGGGATGTCCCGTCTTCCAGGCCAAATCCCTGGCTGTGAATTGTATTAAATTCATTTACCAGAGTTGATGCAACCTCATCAAGGCGCTCCTTTATCCCCGGAATTTTGCTTTCGTACATCTCAAGATCAGCTCCAAGTTTACCACCGCTTGGCTCGATCAATTTGCCGCTGTCGAGCCTGACGTTGAATGTTTTATTCACATCATCAATTTCACCGCGCATGCTGGACGCTTTGTCTTCATCCAGCACAAGAACTCCGCCTATACGCAGTTCAAGGGATCCTTTCTCAGTCACCTGGCTTTCAAAATCAACCATGCCCGACAGTTCTTCAAGCTTTTTCACTTGCAGATCAAGACTGGCGAGATCGGGTTTCCCTGAAGATTCCCCTTTTGTGATGGCGCTATTCAGTGTATCCAGATCTGATAAAATCTGGTTTATATTCTCTATTGTGCTGCTGGCAGATTCCTGAACCAGGTCACTGGTGCGATCTACGTTTCGGGTGATATCACCGAGCTTGCTGGTTAGCTGATCAGCTTCTGTAAGCAGCGAATTTCTGACGCTCATATCCTGAGGGTCAGATGAAAGTTCTGAAAACAGATCAAACACACGTCCGATTCTCATATCCAGATCCCCGCCTGCATCAGATGCCATTGAGGTTTCCAGCTGCTCAAAAACATTCGACTGCTCCTGCAAAAACCCCATATCCTGGCGTTTTTCATTCAGCACTACATCGGTCATTTCATTTCTCATTCGGGTAATGCTGGTGATATTTACGCCAAGGCCCGCATGAAATCCGGTCATTCGCATACCAACAGATTCCTTATCTACCCGCTGACGCGTATAGCCCGGTGTATCTGCATTAATAATGTTATTGGACGTAACCGACAGAGAGCGTTCGGCGCTCCGTAATCCGCTTTTCGAAATTTCAAAAAGTGTTTTCATAATCCTATGCTTCCTGGTTTACAGCTACGCCGGAGGCAATTTGTGATTTCTGGCCTGTGGGGCTGTAATGACTGTTCTTATTATTAAATAACGTGTAGAATGAGTGCATCAGACGCGTATTGCGGTTTAGTGCAAACTCAAGAAGGTCTACCAGCTGTTTATTCTTTCGCTGCAGATTTCTTGCATTCTGAGACAGTGTCGCTTTCCAGTGATTAATTTTCTTCTCTTCATGAGGAAACTTCATCACTAAATCCCCCAATTTTGGAAGATTGCCGCTTTCGGCATCTATCACATTTCGTTCGAGCTCCACGATAAAGGCACGCTCATGTTTTTTGTATTCACTCTGAATAGAACTTTGCTTTTCTGTCAGCTCTTCTATTTTTTCCGGTGAGGAAGAAATGATTGCCTGTATTTGCTCCTCCATCACATAGATAAGCTGTTGAGATGTTTCATGAAGGTCCAGAACAATATAATCTATGTCCCGGAGCTGGGTGGTGCCGACTGTTTGAGAGTTCATATCTGTAGAGTTTATGTTTGTTGCTCTTTATTTTGTTGTGATGAATTATTCCAATATTTAGAAACCAGGTCTCCCATTCCGAGCTTTCGCTGTTCTGCGAGTTCGCTGGCAAGAGCATCCGTAATGAACTCCCGATACAGACTATTCGACTTGCCCATACCTGTTTCATTATCGGCCATTTTGAATGAATCTTTAGTGAGTTCATTGACCAGATGACGGGCAAAAATCTCTTCAAAATCTGTTGCAGCCTGCTCTTTTTTGATATCCTCGCTGCGGTTTTGACCTACCTGCCTCTGTGCAATATTCAGAAAATTTTCAACCTTCATAGAGTTGTACCGGTTATGTTTAATGTGGCTCGTTACAGGCCTTTTTTTTGTAAATTGAGTTCGTTTAGTGAAATAGTTTATCGAAAGTCCCCCTTATCAAAGGGGGAGAAAGGGGGATGTTCATGGTAGGGTTTTAAACCCGTTAAACACCCCTGGGTATCTCTCCGCCAGCCGGCGGAAGACTTCTGTATTCATTTACATTACAATTAGTTTTCCGCGCATCGCTCCGGCCTGATCCAGCGCCTGAAAGATGGAGATTATATCCCGCGGGCTCAGGCCCAGTGAGTTCAGAGCTGCCGAGAGCTGCTGTACCGTTGTATCAGGATCCAGAAGAATCGTCTGTGCGGCCTCCTCGCTAATGCCAACCTCCGGAACAGGAACAGCGATTGTCTCACCCTGGCCAAACGGCTGGGGCTGGCTCACAAATGGTGTGACCTGTGTTCGAACCTGAATATTTCCATGAGAGATCATGACTTCATCAATAACAATTCGTCCGCCGGCCACAATTGTCCCGGTCCGCTCGTTTATCACGACGCGTGCCGGAGTATCTACTTCAATTTCTTCCTCAAGTATTAGACTTGTAAATATATTACGGGCACCCTTTTCACGGAAAGCCTCCGGCCATTCTACCTGCACTACACCAGGATGATGAACAAGGGCTAACTCTTCATCAAACCGCTGGTTGATTGCCTCGACAATGCGCCGGGCATTGGTGTAGTTTGGATCCCGAAGAACAAGCCCGAGTGGCTGGTCAGTATTGTGTGAAAATTCATCATTCGATTCAACTATTCCGCCGCCCGGTATGGTTGCCGTCAGCGTTTGATTTCTGGTGACGCGCGCCCCGGGTATTTCAGCAGTTATTCCTCCAACTATTAATGAACCCTGGGCTTTTGCTGATACTTCTTCATTATCGGGATCAAATAGCGGCGTTTGAAGCAACACACCCCCCTGAAGACTGCTTGCATCCCCAAGCGATGATACCGTTACGTTAATTTCACTACCCGGTGCGTGATACGGCCCTATAGTTGCCGTTACCATCACAGCGGCCACGTTTCTTGTTCTCAGGCGATCTGCATCAACAGTAATACCAAAATTTTCCAGCATATTGGCGATCGATTGCACGGTAAAAACCGATCCGCGACTACTGATCGTCCGGTCACCTGTACGGTCGAGGCCGGTTACAAGTCCGTATCCAATCAGCTCTTTTCTCTGTGCATTTTGAATCTCCACCAGCTCGCTGAGCTGCGTTTGTGCAACAGTCGTTTCAGCGATTAAGAGAATAATCACGAGTGATACCAGCAGACAAGATCCTGCACTAAAAAGTGGCTGAATTATTTTCTTTGATCGATTCATTTATTTAATACCGCGGATTACTGATTCATAAATATTGCGGCGCCAAGTGCTAATCCAACACCGCCAAGAACGATGCGACGAATCCGGCCCTGTTTTTTAGTAATACTGTGGAGTCCGCCTTTTTGCTGATAGCTAATATTTGCATTAGCCACCCGGTAAGAGAGAACCCGGTTCCGGCTATCTACATCGTTCTGACGCACAGTACCGGAGAGGCTCATTTCGTGTGTTTCGCCATTAATTTGTGTAGATCGCGTACCCTCAACAATAAGGTCTCCCAGAGGCGTAACCTCTACAATCTGAACGCTCATATATCCTTCCAGGAGCTGTCGTTGGTTTGATTGATTTCGTTCATCAGCACCGTAATTAACCTGTGCATCTGACCCAAACGTCGGTTCAAACGGGATGAAGTTGCCCGATACTGATCCGGACGCAGACCCGTTGGCATTCGACGAACTCCGGTTATCCGAAACAGAGCTCCCGGATATATTCTCAGTTAGCACAATGGTGATGATATCTCCCACCTGGTTGGCTTTTACATCACTAAAAAGTGAGCTTTGCGCAAATGCCGCTGAGTGAATGGACAGCAGAAGAACCATCAGGGTTGCTGCGGATCCAAGTTTCAAAGTGTTCCTTTCCATAGTACTACTCCCGGGCTGCTAACTTTGCCCAAATATCGTTTTCGTGTTTCTTTGTTGTAAATCGTAATCTCATCATCCTGAGCTCCACTCTGCCGTGCCTCTCCTTCGATTACAATCCGCAAACCGTTCTGTTCGTAGATCATTTTTACTGTATCCCCGGTTTCCACCAAATAGTCGGAGCTGATATCGGCATGCCGGATCGGCTGGCCATCAGACAGCGTGCGCCGGATAGTTTTGCCTTTAAGCGCGTCGATTTGTTCTACCAGCTGTCCGCGATCATAGGGAACCGATACCCAGCGCATATCCAGTGATGCTTCTTCCAGTACATCACCGCTCATAATTCGTTGGCTCGCTACAGGCAGCAACCGTTCCGTCTCCACAAGAAGCTGTATGTTTGCCGTTTGTGTTCGCCCCCTGTCGCGATAAGTTACCTTGAAATTTGTATATCGCTCTACATTTCCTTCCGGTTCAACCGATGTGATTTTACTCGCATCAAGCTTTTCCAGACTGCCGGGAATCCAGCGTGGTGTTACCGAAAACCGATGCGTTTCTGAATCATGTGTTCGGTTTATCGCATCCAGCGCTTTTCTTATGATAACCTCTCGTGTACCGGGTACCGCCACTTTTTGGGCAGAAGGTGACTCTGCAATATTTACGTCAGCTCTTTCGAACTGTAAGATATCTGCAGCCTCCGGCGCTTGAGAACTTATATACGGTTCGACGGCAGAGTCTCCACCAACTAAAGAAAGTATCATCATAAGAATGAGGTTCACGGGTCTGTTATCGTTTAATCTGGTTGGTCATTGACATCATATCCTCTGCCGTCTGAACCATCTTTGAGTTGGTTTCATAGGCGCGCTGTGCTTCAATGAGGTTTACCATCTCCTTCACAATATCCACGTTCGATTGCTCAAGGAATCCCTGGCGCATCACGCCGAAACTTTCCATTCCGGGCGTTCCGTAAAAAGGCATCCCTGATGCTTCAGATTCTGAAAAGAGGTTGTCGCCCAACGCTTCAAGCCCGCCCGGATTTACAAACTTGGCGATTTCAATTTGCCCGAGGTCAATTGCTGAACCGTCGCCTGCCATCTGAGCGGTTACTACCCCTTCCTGGGAAATACTAACGCCCACGGCATCTTCCGGTATCTCAATTTGGTCGGCCAATGGCAGTCCGGAATTATTTACCAGCATACCTGTTGAATCGCGGCTGAAATTTCCATCGCGCGTATATCCGATAGACCCATTAGGCATTTCTACCTGGAAAAACCCGGATCCGCTGATTGCCAGATCAAGCGCGTTGCCCGTTTCTGTGATGGAACCCTGTGAGAAATTTCGAATGGTTGCCACCGCTCGCGATCCGTGGCCTATCTGAAGAGACGGTGCATCGTTAGATACTCGGTTTGCTGCTGACCCGTGCTTGGATGACTCAACGTTTTCATAGAATAGATCCTGAAACGCCACGGTAGTCCGCTTGTAGCCTGTCGTACCTACGTTCGCGAGGTTGTTTGCGATGTTATCCACTGATTTTTGCTGGGCACTCATTCCAAGTGCGCCTGTTGTTAGTGCTCTGAACATACGTTTTTACCTGTTTTTAAAATTAAAATCGGCCTAGGCTGGAAGTCGCCTGGGCAAGGGTTTCATCGGTTGTTCTCATGGCCCGTTGCTGGGCTTCAAACATTTGCGAGTTTCGCATCATATCCACCATTTCCTGTAGCGGCTCAACATTTCCTTTTTCGTAAAATCCCTGCATTACATTGCTTCCACCCGACACATCAATCAATTCTGATGTGGGAGCTGAAAAATAGTTAGATCCTTTTCTTTCAAGGTTTGACGGATCATTCACACCCACGATGCGAAGCTGGTCGTACACTTCACCATTTAATCTGAGCGTGCCGTCTTTGCCAACGTCAAGATCTATGCCACTGCCGTTTCCGGTAGCTTGAAAATATTCCGGAATATGAATAGCCCCGGAGCTCCCCATCACATTTGCTCCTTTGCTATTAAGCAGGTAGCCATCTGAATCGAGATTAAACCGACCATCACGGGTCAGATATGATTCTCCATCCTCTTCAACCGCAAAGAAGCCTTCGCCGTCAATACCGAAGTCGAACGTATTGCCCGTGGGCTCTAACACGCCCTGGGATAGATCAATCTGTTGCATATCAACTGTTGTTTGTACTTCCCGGCCGTTAATTTGCTCTGTCATGAGCCTGTGAAACAGCTTGTTTCCTTTAAAGCCGGGTGTATTGATATTCGCAAGATTGTCTGCAGTAACATCCTGTGCTCTTGTGAGCATCTGTAATGCCTGCATCTGGGCCTGAAATCTGTCAATCATACCTTTAAAAATTCTGTTAATGCCGCGCTGTTCGCGACTTCTTCAATTATGCAGCCGTGCAACCGGCCGTCCCTGCTGATAGATCAAAATCTATGCCATCCATAATTCTCGAGTTTATAATGCCCTCGTATTCAACCTGCTTGCCGTTTAAGAATAGTCTTTCATTGCATCTGTAAGCGCATTTTGCATGTGCGAAATCGTCGAGTGTTTATATAAGTGGATAGTTAAAGCCCTCAGAACATGCTTTTCCGTCAAGCAGAAAGTTTTTCCATTTTCATTACCTCGGAACGCTGGATTCAACTACCGGCACGTCTGGAAATCTTTTCCTCATTATGGAGAATTTATCCCGTTGCTCCGCCTGCTGCTGCTACCCTGAGCCCCTGAGCATCACATATGAGATTGGTACTGTATTTGAATCTAAACAGACCACAGAAGAACAAGTATCAATTATGTCTGATAAGAATAGCGACCAGGAAAAAACGGAGGAACCCACGCAACGCAAGCTTGAGAAAGCTCGCGAGGAGGGAAATGTAAGTATCAGCAAAGAGGTCTCTTCCGTGATACTCATGATTGTATCTATCATGGTGTTCGTGGGATCAGGCGGTTTTATGTACGGAAAAGTAGAAGAGCTGTTTGAAACCTTCCTGATAAATTCCGGAATGGCACTCAACAATCAGGATCATGCCATAGTATATCTTGAGCAAGCGATGATTTTAGGCTTCGAGATGATGGCACCCGCTCTTATTGTTCTCATGCTGACTGCCGTTATAGTTAATGTGGCCCAAACGGGCGCTGCCTTCAGTACCAAAGCAATAGCCCCAAAAGGAAGTAAAATGAACCCCGTTAACGGGATCAAGAAAATTTTCTCTTCCCATGGCGCTGTTGAGCTCATTAAAGGGTTTCTGAAACTCCTCATTGTCAGTATCGTGGTGTACTATACTGTACGAAATGATATAGAGCATTTTCTCACCTTCATGCTCCTGCCGATGGAGGCCAGCATCAGCGAGTCGGGCGTGTATGTGCTAATGTTTGTAGGGCGGATTCTCGCCGCTCTCTTTATTCTGTCTGTTGCGGACGCGGTTTATCAACGATTTCAGCATCATAAAGATCTGCGCATGAGCAAGCAGGAAGTGAAAGACGAGTACAAGCAGAATGAAGGTGACCCTCATGTAAAAGCGCAGCGGAAGAAGATGGGAATGTCGTTCAGGCAGCGCAAGCGTCTCGACCACGCCGTCCTGAACTCTGATGTCGTCGTTACCAACCCGACTCACTACGCTATTGCCCTCAGATACGACCCCGACAATAACGATGCGCCCATCGTAATGGTAAAAGGCCAGCGGCTGAAAGCACTTCGAATAAAAGAGCTCGCAAAACATTATGGCATACCAATTGTGGAGAACAAACCTGTTGCACAGGCACTTTTTGCTACAGCCGAGGAAGATGAATACATCCCGGCTGACCTTTATAAAGCTGTAGCTGAAATTCTGGGCTACATCTATAAACTGAAGAATAAAACCAACATATAAGCTCCTATATGGCAGCACAAGGATTTAGTTTTGATCAATTAAAAGGCATGTTCTTTAAAACGGACGTGCTGATCTCATCCAGCGTGATTATTATTTTGATGATCATGATAGTGCCGTTTCCTGCGTCATTGATGGATTTTTTCCTGGCGCTGAACGTATCACTTTCACTTATTGTGGTGCTGGTCGCTTTTTACACGCTCAAGCCACTGCAGTTTGCTGTTTTTCCCGGGATGCTTCTGATCCTCACGCTATTCCGGCTCTCCCTAAACGTAGGAACAACACGGCTGATTCTCAGTGAGGGATACGCAGGGTCTATTATTGAGTCGTTTGGCGGTTTCATTGTGCAGGGTAATTTTGTGATCGGAATAATCATGTTCTCGGTTCTTGTGATTATAAACTTTGTGGTTATTACAAAAGGTGCCACGCGTATAGCCGAGGTAGCTGCCCGGTTTACCCTCGACGCTATGCCCGGTAAACAGATGTCGATTGATGCTGATCTCAGCTCCGGACTGATCAGCGACCAGGAAGCCAAGCAACGCCGGGAAGAGATATCCCGTGAAGCTGATTTTTACGGGGCGATGGACGGTGCCAGTAAGTTTGTACGAGGTGATGTTATTGCCGGACTGCTAATCACATTTATAAATATTATTGCCGGATTGATTATCGGAACCGTACAGCAGGGTATGTCGATCGGTGAAGCTGCTGAACTTTATATGCTGCTGACTATCGGGGATGGCCTTGTGTCTCAGATTCCCGCACTTCTGATTTCTACCGCAGCCGGTATTATTGTATCCCGGGCGGCGTCTGAAGGAAACCTCAGTGATGAAATTACAAGCCAACTTCTGGGCAATCCTAAAACAGTAATGATTGGGTCTGTGTTTGTATTTGCCATTGGCGCCCTTCCCGGCCTGCCGATAATTCCATTCTGGTCTATTGGCGGTTTATTCGCTTTCCTTGCATATAAAAAGCATAAAACGGAAACAATTGAACAGATTGAAAGCGACCAGGAAGAGAGTAAACAACTTGATAAAGGCGAAGAAGATAAAGTAGAGGACTACCTTCTCCTGGATACGCTGGAGCTGGAGATAGGCTACAGCCTCATTCCGATGGTCGAAAAAGAACAGGGCGGAGATCTCCTTGAACGGATGACATCGCTGCGCAAACAACTGGCCTCCGAGTTTGGAATTATTATCCCCTCTATCCGGATTCGCGATAATGTGCAGCTCGACGCCAACAACTATATAATCAAAATGCGCGGCATCGTTCAGGGGCAGGGCGAACTGCTTCCGGGATATCACCTCGCACTGTTGCCTGCCGACTTCAAACCGGATATTCAGGGGATTGAAACCAAGGACCCAACGTTTGGTATGGATGCTATCTGGATCAGCGGAAAAAATAAGTCGCAGGCGGAAAAATATGGCCTCTCAGTCATCGAAGCCGGCGCAGTTATTACCACTCACCTGATGGAAGTTCTGAAGAAAAATGCTCACAAACTTGTCGACCGTCAGATGGTTCAGCGTCTCATAGACAATATTAAAGAGCAGCATCCCGCGCTGATTGAAGAGCTCATTCCGGACGGACTTAAGATTGGCGAGATCCAGAAAGTGCTCAAGCGTCTGCTGCGTGAACGAATTCCGGTCAAAGATCTCGTAACCATTTTGGAGACACTGGCCGATCACTGCCAGAAAACCAACAATACCGATGTGCTGACCGAGTATTCAAGGGCTGCACTCGCCGAGACCATTACCCGGCAGTTTACGACAGAAGAGAATGAAGTCGTTGTTGTGATGGTCGACTCGAACCTGGAATCGCACCTCATTGGCCAGGCTCAGCAGGGCAGTTTAAACAGCAATACGCTGGGCCTCACACCCGACATGGTAGAGGTCTTGTATCAGAATTCGAGCAAGGTGTTCGACTCGATGATCCGCCAGGGATACGAACCCATTTTACTGACCTCACCCGTCCTCAGATTCACTCTTTTTGAGTTTTTGGCACCGATTTTGCCTGAGATTAATGTGTTGTCATACAACGACATAAGTTCGGATGTTCAGTTCAAGACATTTGACAGAATCCGGATACAACAAGGTGAACTTGAAGAACCCACTCCCGCATGATACTCAAGAAATTTTTAGGGAAAACAATTGAAGCTGCAAAAAAAAGTGCACAACAGATGTATGGGAATGATTTCGTGGTTTTAGACAGCAATGACACCGAAGGCAAGAGCCAGATAACGGTTGCGGTAGATAAGAATGATTCAGAATCTGAACAGGATAAAGATCAGCAGGGCAGCCGGAAAGACAGCGGTGTTCTGTTTGAACGGTCCAACAACACCCCCGACCAACACGATGACCAGAAAAAGAATGTGAGCTCCAACCTGGAAAAACTCCGTATATATGCGGAAAATAATGAACCGTCAAACGGAAAAAATGTCCAGGATGACAGCCGGAATGAAACCGGTGAAAAAAATCCGTTTAAAAAAACTGCTTTTTCTCCAACCCGTAAAAACGGGGCTCCGGCTTCAAAAAATAAGTCCCTCTACAGCAGAGCAAGCGCCCGCCCGTCAGCTCCATCTCAGCCCCCGCAGCCGGCCGCAGATTCAACCGCTCCGCAGAAAGAACATACTACAGCTGATACCTCAGAATCAGCTCAAGAAACATCTCACCGGCCACGATCAGAGAAGCCCGATCTACTCTCCAGATTCGACAGCGCCGGACCAAGGATTAACCGGACCTCTAATGTCCCTACCTCTGCGCCACGACGCGAGGAAAGAGAAGTTACAGCACTCCACAAACGATTTGACAAACTGGAGGCTTTGCTGGACTCATCGCTTATAAGCTCAAACCTCGACTACGCCTCGCACCCCGCATTTCAACAGCTGGTGCAAACCGGCATCAGTACAAGTGTGGTAGCCGGTTGGTTTAGCTCTATTATCAAAGACGGAATTGATCCTTACGATCAAAACGATATGTTCATGTCAAAACTCTCGGGAATTGTGCGGGAAGCTATCAGATGTGAAACTGACAGAAAAATCCAGAAGTATCTGCTGTTTGCGGGGCCTGCAGGTGCAGGGAAAACGCAGCTGATCATGAAACTGACTCAGCACCCCGACTTCATGAAGAATAAGAACATTGCGGTGGTATCTCTTTTGCCCCAGTCTGCGGCAACGACCCCCTATTATACAATCCTGAGGCCGTTTTGTGAGGATCACAAGATACCTTTTTACGGCATTAAAACCGGAGTGGACGTCACTGAAATGCAGGAAGATTGGGACAGGTACGACCACGTACTTATAGACTCTCCTTCTATCAGTACACAGCAAGAAAACTCATTCCGGCAGTACTGGAAATTTCGACAGATCCTCGCCTCACTAAAACCGCTGGAGGTTCACTATGTAGTGAATGCCTCACTGAATAAATTTTATTTCAAAGAGTCATCTGCAATTAATCATCCGATGCAGCCAGACTATATTGCAATAACGCACCTTGATGAGGTAAGTCAGTGGGGACCGATCATTCCATTTATGAAAGAAATGGGGTGTCCTGCAAGATTTGTAAGCAATGGTGACATGCTTCCCGAAAGCCTCCACAAATTTGATCCGACATGGTTCGCGCAAAATGTGCTTAACAACTAAGAATCTATGAAGAATATATCTACATCGAATCAACCTTTTATAGTTTCAGTGGTCAGCGGTAAAGGTGGCGTTGGCAAAACGATGACCAGTGTGAACACAGCCGAAATGCTTGAGAGCATTGGTTTTCGTGTTGCACTTGTTGATGCCGATATCGGACTATCAAATTGCTCCACCTTTCTTAACGAACAGATATCGTTTAGCGTTGCTCACTGGATTCAGGGCGAGTGCAGCCTGGAAGATCTCCCCCTCAGCTGCGGAAATATTACGCTCGTAACCGGTTCTGATGATCCTGCGCACCACACGTTCGACCCCGATCTGATGATAGATGCCCTGGACCAGGTGGTCAGTTTTCTTGCCGAAGATCACGACTTTATAATTATCGACACGCCGGCAGGTGCAGGTGAAATGACACTCTGGGGGCTGGACAGATCCCACGTGAGCTCACTTGTTCTGGTGGATGAACCAGCAGCAATTTCTGATGTCTACCGACTGTGCAAATATGTCTACAGCATCGATCCGCAGTATAAGTTTGCGGGTATCATGAACTTTGCTCTTGACGAAGAGTCAGCTCAAAGCACTTACAATCGCTTTAACAATATTCTGGACTATTTTCTGAAGAAAAAGATTACTTATCTCGGCTACATACCCGCCAGTATCGCCATTAAAAATTCAGTGAAAGACCAGCGAACGATTATTAAATCAAATCCCGGCGATCCAATTCTTGACGATTTTCGGTACATCGCAGAAAACATTGCAGGCCTGGCCGGGAAATCAACAAAATTGCAAGCTGAAGCGAAACCAGCACTTTAACTTTTAATATAGATTATCATGTTAATACGGCTTATTTCAGTTATTTCACTTTTCCAGTTTATGCTTCTTCTACTGGCAGGCACCGATACAAGTGTTGCCCTCTACAGAAGCATTTTAGTCTTTACCGTTTTATTTGCAGTGGTCTATCTGGGAATATTTTTCTTAAACATAATAAGAGGGAGTTCAATGCAGTCTCAAACATCATCAGCTGATTCGAACGGCGAACAACAAAACAAACAACAAACCAAAAAGGAGGGCAGCCATGGGTAATGTATCACTACAGGATCTCATCGACTCATATTGCAAACATCCCGCACCAGGGCTTCGGAATTCAATTATAAGCAAGTCTATGCCGCTGATTCGAAGTATCATAGGCAAAATCAACAGGCCCAATCAGCCTCTCACACAGAGGGAAGATCTTGAAAGCGCCGGTATAAGCGGCCTCATTCAGGCACTGGATTCCTACGATTGTACAAAAAATATCCAGTTCAACACGTTTTCCTACTACCGCATCCGTGGAAGCGTGATTGATTATCTGCGTAAAATTGATCAACTACCCCGCAAACAGCGAAAAAATTATGGGCAGGTTCAGGAGATCATACAGCGAAAATCACAGGAACTTGGACGAGTGCCCAGTGAGGATGAGATCGCCTTCGAAATGGATATGACACTCGACGAGTACCAGCAGCTGCTTACCTATGTGCAGCAACGAAATGCGCTCTCCCTCGATAATACCTTTAATGAAGATTCAGGTACATACTACGATATTCATGCCGATCCGGATAGCGTGACACCCGACAGCAACCTGGAGAAAAAAGAGATTGCTGAGACTCTGAAACGAAAAATTGGTCAGCTTGAGGAGAGAGATCGTCTCATACTAACACTCTATTACTACGAAGATATGACGATGAGTGAAATTGCACTGTTACTGGAGCTTTCTGAGGCACGTATTTCACAGATTGTAGGAAAGCTGCTCATTCAACTGAAATCAGATTTGATGGGGGAAGAAGTCTTTCAGAGCATATAAAAAACACATTTTACATATAAATTAACACAAAACGTTGGCTTTGTTTAAGAAAGTCTAATGGCTAAATGGTTGAGTTCCCTTTGGTTAAACCGATAATATGAGTATTCTGATGAAGAATAATCTTACAGACTTTACTGCAAACCGGAAACAGACCCATGAATCCGGCTATCAGTTAACATGGATCGGATGTTTTGGAACTTATAACAAAAATATCAAAACTTAACCGCATACCTCAACTTCTGAATAAGAAGAGAGAAGTGGAACTTGAAGAGAGGAAAAAGAGAGAAGACTCTTCCGACCGCCCCCCGTTCCCATTTAACCACCGCATCAACGTAAAGCGCGAAAAATCTGAACCTAAAGGTCATTATTACTCCTCTCGTGAAATGGAAACTGCCAGAGCCAGAAAAGCCGGTATTGGACGCCGGTTAGATGTTTTCGCCTGATTACCACAATCTCCTGTAAAGGCATACTTACCTCCGGTCTGATTTCTGAATTTCATGCGGGTTTCGTACTTTTAAATGTACTCATGAAACTCTCCGTGAACATAAATGTCTGCGCTCCATGACACTCCGATACGTGAACTACCTGATGGCCCTGCTGTTTGGCCTTTCCGCAATTGCTCAAATAAACGATCCTGATCCTTTTTCATGGACACTCATCTATACCGCCACTTGTGTCGTTTCCCTGCTTTTTGCCTTTCAGAAACTAAACTGGATGCTGGCGGCGATTCTTGCACTTTTTGCCGGCATCTGGGCGCTTACTATTACGCCGGACCTTACCCTCTCGGGCTTTCAAAATATTTTGGAAGAAATTGGGATGAGCTATGTTGGCGTGGAAGCAGCCCGGGAGTTTAGCGGATTGATGATTATTGCACTCTGGTCTGTTGTTCTGGCTGTTTCGGGCAGGAAGAAAAAAGAGGAGAACTAACGCTGGAAAGCGTCACCTGCGAGTCCGAGTCTTTCGTCAAAGATATCTTTTTCCCTGATAATGCGTAGCGATAAATCAATACTGGGTTTTTTTTAGAGAAATTTATAAATAAAGCATCCTCAAATCGCCGTATGAATCCTAAATAGGGCTTCCATCATGTCAAAATTGATTAAATCTCTTCTCCTCAGTTTTCTTCTCACTATTATTCTGATTACCCCCCTGTTTTCTCAATCAGCCCTTGAAGACATTCCGCCCGCTGAGTATTTCGATTTCTGGATCGGCGAGTGGAATCTGACATGGATGGATCCTGACAGCAGCACAGGAACCGGGTTCAACACAATTGAACGGGTACTGAATGGTGCCGTTATTAAAGAAAACTTCGAAGGGCTAACGGGAGCCAGTTACGGTTACATTGGGAAGAGCTACTCAGTTTATCAGCCGGCCAGCGGCGAATGGAAACAAACCTGGGTCGACAATACGGGCGACTACCTCGATTTTACGGGTGAATTTGCGGACAACAAGCGAATGTTTACACGTTTCGGGACCGATCAAGATGGAAATGTTATTCTGCAGCGCATGATTTTTTATGATATTCACCCCGATTCATTTACGTGGGACTGGGTTGTCTCTCGTGACAACGGCGATTCCTGGTCACTAAACTGGAGAATTCAATACCAGAGAGCTGATTGACAGCCTTATTTTAATTATTTAAGACATCCACTGAGCATGCGGTGATACTTTTTTTGATTACCTTCCCCCATTATAAAAACATGCGCACGTTTGCTGCATAACCGGACATTTTCTTACGTAAAAACTACCATTCTATGCCCTCGCCCTCCCGTTTCAGGCTCTACATAAGAAAGAATCAGAAATACGCTCCCGTTATCTTTTTCATTTGTGGATTTTTATGGGACAGTCTAACGCTCGGCCGGATTGACAGGCTGTATGACCGGATGATTCTCATCACGTATTTAATCTCATTAACATACTGTATTTATCTGTTCAACCTATCCGATGACGGACGGTGGAAAGAGACGTTTTTTGAAAAATATGAAGAGTATCTTCCGCTCGCCATTCAGTTTTTCCTAGGCGGACTCTCCAGTGCCTACGTCATTTATTTTTCGAGAAGTGTATCATTCTCCAAAACGCTCTCCTTTTTTTTCATTCTGGTGATACTGCTGTTTGCTAATGAACTACTCAAAAAGAGGATCTCTAATAAATACATGCAGTTCAGCGCCTACTTTTTTGTGAATTTTACGTTCTTCACCTTCTTTATCCCTGTTCTCATTAAGAGCATGAATACATTCGTTTTCCTGATCTCCGGAGCTATCAGCTTCTCAATCACACTGATGCTCATCATATTCATCTACGACAAAAGCCCATCAACACGCCTTGAACTGAACAAAGGAAAAATATTTGGACTCATTACAGGCATTTACCTGATGATCAATCTTTTCTACTTCCTTAATCTCATTCCGCCGGTTCCATTGGCTTTGGAAGAAGGCTTTGTTGCCTATAATGTAGAAAAGTCTGACGATTACTACACTGTGACCTATGAGAAGGAACAGTGGTACAATTTCTGGGATGACAACAACATACATTTCTATACTGAAAATAGTGACGTATATGTATATTCGTCAATCTTTGCACCAACAAAACTTACCACAACCGTTGCTCACCGCTGGAAATGGTACAACGACAATACGGAAGAGTGGGAGGATACAGATCGTATTGAGTATGAGATTACTGGCGGCCGAGACGGTGGGTACCGCGGTTACACCTACAAAAGCGGTATGATGGAAGGCCTTTGGAAGGTGGACGTGATAACAGAAAGCAATCAAATAATTGGTATCGTTAACTTTGAAATCAGATTCGATTCAACCGGCAACAAGAGCTCAGCTGTAACGAGTCTATTCTGATCAAAGCTGGATCGAGCAAGAACGTTCAGCGAATGCACCTGGGAGGGTGTCAGGTTCGGGTTTTGATCATCACTAATGACTCTTTTTCATAACGATGAACGTTAACACCCCTCTCACGCCTCAGGCGTGGACTGCTTCGAAGGGAGATTAGCTCCACAAACTCTCATGTTTTTTTCGAGGCTGAAGAATCTCCTGACAAATGAAATGGATCTTTTCTCTAACGGTTCTATCTGCAAAGAAAAAAAAGATGGGTATGAAGACATAGCTAAGGGTCCGGCATTATGACCATCAAAAGCTGCTCGATAAACTCAAACATTCTGGTAAACATCATTTCAAAGGCAACGGGCAGGTATGGCGCTACAAGGTAGAGCAGGATAAACCCTACCCCAAGTTTAATAGGCAGTGCGATAAACATGATATTTGCCTGCGGCATGATACGTGCAAAAATGGCAAGTGAGAGATCCACCAGAAACAGCACAATCATAAACGGCGCCGTTAGCTGAACTCCTATCACAAATAGGTAGGTAGCGAGTTCCAGCATAAAAGGTCCCGCCATCTCAATTTGAGCCTGTTGCAGCGGCACAACCTGAAAACTTTGAACCAGGCCACTCAGATAGATTTTATCACCACCGATGGCCAAAAATATGAGGATTGCCAGCAAATTGAACAGATTACTTACTATCGTGCTTTGCTGCTGAGTCATAGAGTCAACAAGGCTTGCAAATCCGAGAGCGGTCTTCAAACTGATCAGACGGCCGGCAAGCTCAAGTCCCGCAAATACAATTTTTCCGACCATCCCAAGAGCAGCGCCCACCAGCACTTCAGTGAAAATTGCCGTGATCATAAAGATTGCGCCGGACTGCGGATCAATGCCAACATTTTGTGCCGGGATCACCGGATATAACAAAATACTCGTAATGAGAGCAAAAAAGATTTTTACCTGCGCAGGAAAAGCTGCAGAACTAAAATATGGAGCCGTAAGGAACAGACTGCTAACCCTCACAAAAATCAGAAATGAAGCGAGTATATAGTCAATTGAAAAGATTTCCATACATCATACCCCGCTCATCATGCCGGTTAGTCAACTTACTGTCCTGACGTTTTTCGTTTGCGGATTACTTTGCAATTTGCGGTATAAATTCAAAAATCCGCTGTGTAAAATCGATGGCAAACTGCAGCATAAATCCAAATGTGAAAAACAGGATTACAACCACAACTACCATCTTTGGGATGTAGCTCAGCGTCATTTCCTGAATGGATGTTGCTGCCTGAAAGATGGCAACACTTAACCCTATAATAAGAGCACCGATCATGACAGGAGCCGATAGTATTACTACGGCCGAAAGCATTTCCTGCAGCCAGTAAATTCCGGTATCTATATTCATTTTCTATTCCTTATTTGGTTTGGGTAATTGCGCATTGATGCTGTCTGTTACCCGTTTAATTGAAACTTCTTACTAAAGACTGAACCAGCAGATACCATCCATCTGTTAACACAAATACCAGAATTTTGAAAGGTAGCGATACCAGAACAGGCGGCAGGAAAATGATACCCATTGCCAGAAGAATTGAAGCTACTACAAGGTCGATCACCATAAACGGCAGGTAGATCATAAATCCAATCTGAAAAGCTATCCTCAGTTCACTCATCACATAGGATGGAACCACGACATATAGTGGAATGTCCGCAATGCTGTCAACTGTATCTATTTCCACCATATCCATAAAAAAGAGCAGGTCTTTATCACGAGTTTGAGCAACCATGAACTCTTTGAGCGGAACCGCGGCTTGCACCAATGCTTCGGCCTGAGTCATATCTTCGTTGATGTAGGGCTGTATGGCCTGTTCATTCACCTCGTTAAAGGTGGGCATCATAATAAAAATTGTCAGGAAGATAGCGAGTCCCACCAAAACCTGATTTGGCGGTGATTGCTGTGTACCCAGTCCCATCCGAAGGAAGAAGAAGACAACTATGATCCGCGTAAAGCTTGTCATCATGGTTATAAACGCAGGCCCAAACGAAAGCACCGTTATGAGGATAAGGGCCTGGATAGCCATTGAGAAGTCCTCGGATTCCCCTCCGATTGAAAGGTCAATCTGCGGCAGCGCCTGGGCAAATACTGGCAACGTAAATGTCACTGAAGACGCATAAGTTACTGATGGAACAGACAGCAGAACAAGGCTTAGAAGAAAAAGTGTTTTCGATAATACAGGACCTGTTATGCGCGGAATTCTCACTTCTTTTCCCCCTTAAACATCTTGTAAAAATTTGACTCAATGGGCTCTTTTGGCTCCACATTTTCTACCCAGTCCTCTTTCGCATACCGATGGAGCAGGCTTACGGTACTGTCACTTACACCCATGACCCATATTTCGTTATTAATTTCAATGACTTTCAACTGCGCTCCCTGCCCGATCATCTGACCGCCCAGCTCGTTAAACATCTCGGTTTTCCGTTGAGATTGGGCTCCTTTTGTTCTCGACCAGATCCAGACCAGGCCAAGAATAGTAATGAGAATCAGAAATGTGGTAAGGGCGTTGAAAAAGATATCCGGTGACTCCTTTCCGGAGTTTGCAGACTGCCGTGAGCCATCATTCTGAGTAATGGCAGATCGCAGGCTGTCGGCTCTCATACGGTCTTCTGACGTTGCGGGGGCTGACGACCCGTCGAAGTCCATTTGGGAGATCATGACCAGCCAGAGTACCAGCATTACAGCGGCAAATCCCAGTACAAATTTCAGTATCTGTTTTGGATCGGTAGAACCGGATGACAGGTGTTTTTTGAAATCCATTACTGAAGTTTAGCTATTCGCTGGCGGGTAGTAATCAGGTTGGCAATGCGAACACCGAAATGCTCATCAATCACAACCACTTCTCCCTGGGCAATACACTGTCCGTTAACAAGAATATCCACCGGCTCACCGGCAAGTTTTTCAAGTTCAATCACGGACCCTTTAGCCAGCTGAAGCACTTTGCCAAGCGGCAGTTCAATTCGACCGAGTTCAACTGAAACATCCATCTCCACATCCCTCAGGAGATCCATACTTCTGCCGTTTCCATTTAGATCCTCAGAACCGTTCGGTAAATCGTCAAAATCATCAAACTCTACCTCCCGGCCGGAGATAATATCTTCCATGCTTCCGAGCTCTTCCATCTCTTCGGCATCAACCGACGAAAAGTCTTCATTGGAATCTTCAGTTGCGGTAATTTTCTCTTTCAGTGGTTCTTTTTCTTTTCCGGTCTTGTCGTCTGAATCTTCTGTTGCTTCAGGTTCAGCTTCTTCTTTTTCAATCACAGCTTCGGGATTACCGACAAATAGAGCGGCTCTTACATTCTCATCGGCCACGCCTTCAATTTCCATCCTCGCGTAAAAATACTCAGCATGCGACAGCTGCTTTTCTATCTGCGCACTTGTAAGCACCTGAATATCTTCAAGATCTACAATCATCTCGTCCCCTTCCATTCGCTTCGCAATTGTCGCTGAAAGCTCAGAGGAAAACTTCTTCAGCAGGTCGCGTGTAATCTCATTATTTTTCTTCTCTTCAACGCCAAGCATAATACTGGAGAGAAGGCCATACCACTCTTCATCAAGTACGATAATACATTCGGAATTATGCGCTTGATCGCGGGTATATAGAAAAATATCCGTTTTAGCTCCCTTATCCAGAACCGCATCGAGTTCAACAGTTTCATCTGATACAACTTCCACCTTTGTATCTTCAAGAAGCACGGATGTCAAAAATTTCTCGACATCGGGTAAATATTTCTGAAGTTCTTCTTTCCAGTTTTCCATAGTTACAGTAGTTCTTGTTCGTTAATTTCTTCGATGATTTCAAATATCTTTATTGCTTTTCTGCCCTGTACAAGACCGGGGAAGGCCTTCATTTTTTCCACCTGGTTCACGCGGACTTCAAGAGGCTTGTCTGTTCGCTGATTTAATGGAATGGAGTCACCCTCTTTAAGCTCTAAAATATCGTTTATCGACAGACGGGTCGTTCCCAGCAGGGGCTGAATACGCACGGAGGCGTTTAGCAGTGTCCGCTTATAGGAATCGAGTGCATCAGGTGAGAGTTTTTCAGATTTTGCCTTGTTCCCCTTTTTCAGAATCGACTCATTCATCGCCTTTTTAAGAAGACTATAGGGGTATGATAACTGGATCTCTACTTTATTAATACCGACGTCTATCTCAAGTTTGGCGACTATTGTGGGGTCCACCGACATCATGTGTATATTTTCCGGCTTGCTCTCATAGGTAGCAGAATCGATATTGAAGTCCATGTAGGGCTCCCACGCAATAATAATCTCCTTGTTGACGGAATCGATAATGCGGGAAATGATCTTCTCTTCTATGGTGGTAAGTGTTCGCCGCTCGTCCAAAGTGTCGCCGCGGCCGCCGCTCTGCCGTTCGATCATATGGATACAAAATTCAGGAGGTATAACGGCAATAACTTCTCCGCCAAGCTCATTTACTGAAAGAATGTAAATAGCGCTGGGACTGGAAATATTCTGGATGAAATCACTTGTTGAGACCTGATCGATCTTATGCATGTGAACATCCACTTTCTGGCGAAGAGCACTGCTAAAAACGCGGCTTAAATTTCTGGCAAGCGTATCGTGGAGAGTGCGCAGGTTGCGCATAATCTCTTTACTAAACAGCTTTGGCTGCTTGAAATCGTAGGGTTCTACATATTTACGTTTCCCAGGTTTTCTCTGGGGGGACACTGAGTTCATAAGGTTTGTGCCGTTCGGTTGCTAACTTCATTGCATTACATATTTAGTGTAATACAAATTGCGTACCGAACGCTTATCGACGGCTTCATTTGTTACCTCCGTAAGTTCACTTCTCAGTTTTTCTCTCTCTGATATTTGCGTTAATTGCCGGACAGTTCGAGACGAAAGCACCTCAAGCATGCTGTGTTTAATCCGCTGCCGATTCGCATCAATCAGCTCTGCATCGCCTCCATCGTACAATTCGAGGCTGATTTCAACAACAAGTATCCTCTGTCCATTAGATTCAGAAGGGTTTACAATCAGCTCTTCCATCAGGTAACTGCCCTCTTCTGGAGCGGTAAGATTATCGACGACCTCATAGACATCGCCATAATTTTTATCAACAATTTGATAAGCCAGAGCAGCCTGAGACACCAGAACAAGTAAAATCAGGAAATATTTTCCAAACGGAAGAAATTTTGATCCCCTGGACTTTTTAGATTTTTTTTTCTTTTCTTTTTTCTTCTCTGCCATGACAGCATCTATCCTTTAGTTAATTTACTCAGCCTGCGAAGTGTTAGCAGGATACAGAGCTACGCTTTCAGCAGGTATTTCTTTGTCATCACCATCCTGATTCATCAGGGCCTTGTAACGCACATAAATTTCCACCCGACGATTCCTGCGCTTACCTTCCAAACTTGTATTTTCAGCTATCGGCCGGAACTCACCAAAACTGCTGGCTTTATACCTTTCGGGTTTCAAATCGCTGCGTTCCTGTATATACTTCAAAACCGATACCCCCCTCGCCGCACCTAAATGCCAGTTCGAACGGTAATACGAAGTGTTTGCAATAGGGTCGGTATCGGTATGTCCCTGAACTTCCGTTTCGGCAATTTCATCCGAAAATACATTAGCAATTTCATCAAGAACGCGTTCGGCTCTGGGCAACAGATCTGAAGAACCACTGTTAAATGTAAGTGAATCGCTGAGTGTAATCTTCACACCGGTCTCTACCTCCTCAATCTCTACCTGGCCGTTCAACTGCTCTTTTTCAATATACTTTTGTAGCTCAAGCCAATCTTCCATAATTTCTTCACGGTAATCTTCAGAACGCTCACTCTTTTGATTAACCGCCGTGTTACTCTCGATAACACCCATTGAACTTTGAAAGTAAGATATAAAGTTCTCAAACTGCGACCTGTCGATACCCGGCGTCATCGTATACAGTACGATAAAGAACACCATGAGCAACGTTACCATGTCGCTGTATGTAACTAACCAGCTTCCAGAATTGCTTTTAGATCGTCCCATTCTTTATTCTGCTGTTCTTTCCAGAGTTTATAAAATTTTTCATCCCGCTCTTTGCCAATCCTCATTCCCTCGTGGTACTTTATATACTCCGCACGGCTTTTGGGGTCTACGTATATCAGCATTTTCTTTTCCATAATTCTCGGGTTCTCCCCTTCCACGATCGAAAGAATCCCGGTTCTGAACATTTGCTTTCTGTTAATGTCAAGCTCGCTCAGGTAGCCCAGCTTTCCGGCCAATGGCCCCATCAACATGTTTGCCACAATTGTACCGTATAGTGTTGTAAGCAGTGCCACTGACAATCCGGCCCCGAGTGATTCCGGATCAGAGATATTCTGAAGCATTAGAATCATTCCGATTACCGTACCGATCATACCAAATGCGGGTGCATATTCAGCCATGGAGTACATCACATTAATAGAGATATCCACCTCACGCTCCCGGCTTTTAATCTCGTCTCGTAAAATACTATCCAGGCTATCTTTATTAAATCCATCAACTGCCAGCTGTAGCCCGTTTTTCAGATATTGATCGTCAATGTGCTGAATATCACTATCTAACACCAGAATGCCTTCGGTTCGTACCCGCCTGGCAAACATACTTAACAACTCCATATCGGTTCTCAGGTCAACCTCTTTCGCTCCCATCATACTTGTAATAGCCGAAAAACTATCTTTAATATTCGAAAAGCTATAGTTCATCATTGTAGCCGAAACAATCCCCCCACCAATAATTAGAGCAGAGGAAAAGCTTATAAAAATAAGCAAACTTCCCTGGGTAACGATCGCAGAAACTACGAGCACTACGCCCATTATAAACCCTATAATTGTTGATCTGTCTAACATATAATTCTTATCGGTGCCGTATTTTAAAACTTAATTTAAAATCGCCACGTCAGGTAATCATTTTCTCCGGGCTGAACCAAGCGTCACTCATACAGTGGTTTGAATAACCACCCGCTAAACCAACCTCAATTATTCTTGCTTTTTCTTATCCAAAAAAAAACGTTTCGCACGACCTGCCAAATGCAGCAGAGTCGGTACGAAACGTTTTTACTAACCGCTAAGATTAAATACTAACGGTTTATCTCTTAAGGTTTACTGCTTCCATCAGCATTTCATCCGATGTACTGATGACCCGTGCATTAGACTGGTACGCCCGTTGCGATGTTATCATATCCGTGAACTCTTTAGCAAGATCCACATTTGATCCCTCCAGAGAACCGGAGTTGATGTTTGCGTCAGCGAAGTTATCAGCTGTATTTATGAAGGTTTCACCGGCAGCCGATGTGGGACGGAACAAGCCGTTGCCAACCATCTCCATACCGTTACGATTCTGTACCTGTGCAAGTGCAAGCTGTGCCAGAACCATGTTGTTTCCATTATCATAGATACCCTGAACTCGTCCATCACCGTCTATGCTGATGTCGACCAGTTCACCCTGTGTGTATCCGTCCTGATTGATCACTTTAGCCGTGTTAGAGCCGGCATACTGAGTAAATCGAGTTCCCTGGGCAGAATCACCGAGTTCGATTTCAAAACTTGTTGCGCTGGCACCGTTCCCGGGTTCAAACGTCATTTCAATCATATTTTCAGATGAAAGCTGTCCCAGTTCATCAAACTGAACAGTTCCGGTGGCTCCGTTGGTGATCTCCTCACCATCTACAAAACTGGCCTGGTATGTCCATTCATTTGTATCAGACTGAGTAAACTCAATAGTCATGGAGTGAGCCCGGCCGAGGTTGTCATACACGGTAGTACTCATAGTACGCATGTTGGTTTCCCCTTCCTGAGTTACCTGTAAGCTCGGGAAGTTAATATCTCCGGTTCCGTTTACTGATATATCATTAATCCCCAGATCACTCTCACCAAGATTTGATGACCGCAGCACCATCAAGCCGTCTACAAGAGTCAGCTGACCTTCTTCACCACCGCCATTCAGCTGAGTATTGAACGAGTCAATCATGTTCTCAAGCGTATCGCCCGCGGCATATGTGTAGTCGAGCGTAGTGGCAGTACCATCATTCAGTGTTACATCAAAGGAGATGGTGTCGCCGTTCGCCAGATCATCGAGTGTTTGCGTCAGGTCATTAATATCGGTGTTCAGATTTGCAGCGCCGCCGCCGTCAACGGTAAGTCCGTTCTGCCCCTGTGATACCTGCGCTTTACTGGTTGTTGCATTCAGGTTACCGGCAAGTTTTATGTTTTCGGTCTGTTTTGGTGGGAGTGCATTTTCAAAATCGATACGAATATCATCCGTTGCACCGCCGCCAAGTACGTTCCCGTTGCTATCGGCATTGTAGCCCTGTACGGTACGTCCGCCCTGATCGACAAGAAGTCCATCTTTATTAAAGACGAAGTTACCGGCACGTGTCATCAGGTTTTGATTACCGTTACCCACTATAAAGTAACCGTCACCTTCAATTGCGAGATCCGTTTCCCGTCCGGTTGTTTGCATTGCGCCCTGGCTGAAATCCCGGTCGATTGATGCCACTCGCACGCCGAGACCCACCTCATTGCTAAGCTGTGGTGCATTATCGCCGCCGGCACCTGAACGACCGAGTCGCTGGTTCATCATTTCAGAAAATGAAACTCTTGATGATTTAAAGCCGGCTGTTTCGACGTTTGCGATATTGTTACCGATAACGTCCATTTTCGTCTGGAACGCTCTCAAACCGCTTACGCCCGAATTTAGTGATCTGATTAAAGACATATTGTACTCCTTTTTTTGTTAACGGCAGCAGAGAATATCACTGCATGGTTACCGCAAGGGCAAGCCGTTTTTTGTTGATTGTTTATGTTCGTTTATTAAACTGGTTTATTCTTCTTTTCCGGGTCCCACTTCTTCAACATCCCCGATTGCAACCTGTACGTTATTCAGAGACAGGAACACTCCGTTACCCGAGTAACGGACCTTATCTACATTTCCCTCGACGTAGACTAACGAATCGACGGGTGTGCCATCAGTTGTAGCGCGGACTTCCACGGTGTAGTTTCCATCTGCCATGCGATCGCCGTTACTGCTCTTGCCATCCCAAACCCACGTGCTTTCGCCTGATGCTATGCCCTGCACGGTTTCGCGCCGGACTTCACTGCCGCTTTCACTACGAATGATAAATTCTACTTCAGTAGCTGAATTGTTCAGTTTATACTGCACATTCGTGCTTTCTCCGGACGCCAGGTGAATTTCGTTGCTCAGTGCTTTCACATGTTTACCGGTCAAAGAAGCCGCCATTGAGTTTGTTAAACTGGCACTCATCATTTGCTGACTGCTTTGCAGGTTTTTCAGCCCGCCATTCACGGATATGAGCTGCTCCACTGAGTTAAACTGCGCCAGCTGCGAGGCAAACTGAGCACCGTCCATTGGGTTGATGGGGTCCTGATTACGCATTTGGGCAACTAAAAGCTGCAGAAATTCCTGCTGGCCCAGTTCGCTTTTTTTACTGCCGCCCTGCGCATTCGCAAAAGCGGAAAGTGAGTTTACGCTATCTACATTCATAGTTTTCCTGTTGGTTTAAACTGTCCATTCCATTTGATTGTACCCGAACTTTCGTACAGCTTTGGGCACTACTTCTTCTACCTGCTTTTCATTTGTTTTTTTCACCGACCCAAGGTCCAGCAGATTGCTGCCACTACCTGATTGGCCATTGGATGAGCCGCCAAAGAAACCAGCTGCACTGCTGTCACCGCCGCCATCCATCTGAAGGTCTATCTGCAATTCAAGTTCATTTTCCAGCAGATCCCTGATCTCATTTTCGTGTTCCATCAACAGTTTGTTGAGTTCTGAGTACGATGAGCTGAGTTTCAGTTGAAGCACACCCTCAACCTTACGGGCAGATACCTGAATATTTTTCCCGTCTTCAAGTACAAAATTATGCTTTTGCCATACGTCAGAGCCTTTCTTACTGCCACCTGTTGAGCTCAGTATCGCCTGGCTGATTCCCTTCGCAAAAGATCGCTTCACTGAAATATTCGTTACAGGAACTTCTCCAAGCCGGGCAAACGCTGAGGCCGCCTGATTTTCTGCCGCCGACTTCTCTTTGGATTCAAAATATTCGGTGATTTGTTCTTTCCATAATACTGCGCCGTTTTCATCAAACATTTCGCCTGATAAAGAAACTCCGCCCGGAACCATCGTGGAAACAGGCATCATTGTAGCCGTGCTGCCTGTGGCGGCAGCAGATGCTGATGAATCACCGGTTGCATTAAATGCACTAACGGCATCAGAAATCTCCTGACGGTTGGCAAATGACGACAAGTAATTCGAATATTTTGTTTCCCGCATCTGACTCGCTTTTGAGCTTCGAATCTCCGCGGCAACTTGCTCAATCGACCCGTTTTGAAGCGCTGCAAATATCTCCTGAATGGTTGCATCCTGCGAATCACGGGACCCGGCTGCCTCATCAAGCTGCTCTGCTGACAACCGGACGTGCTGCTGACCGGATATAGCCGTCTCGCCCTGTGCCGCGGCAAGCGCCCGTAACTCATTTACAAGTCCTTCAGATTTGATAGTCTCAGGGCGCACAATGCTCTTGCCTTCACCACGTTTTGCTGCCATGCCTTCATCATCGTCAGCAGTTGTTTCGCCTGCTAATACGGATCCGAATTGTGCTTGTTTACCTTTATCCGAAGATTCCTGGCCTGCGATTAATCCATTCAGCAGATTTGATTCTTTTGTCTCGCCAGTTGCTTGTTGCATGTTTGAGCCCTGCGCTCCTGCATCAGCTGTATCTCCCGAAAGAGCTGCTTGTTGCTGCACAGTAAGCGTGGTAGATTGTTCACCCGCAGCCATCGTGGTAGTAGTATTACCGGATGCCTGAACAGCTTTCTGAGTCTCTGCTGTGGCACCGGACTGACCCTTCACGGACGTTTTTCCATCAGTCGTTTCTTTTGCCACAGGAGCTGTCTGATGCAGTTCACCTGCAGCCTGGTCAGCTTTTTCTGTGTCAGTCTTCTGTACGCCATCTGCAGGCAGTTCAGCTTTTTCACCCTTAGTTTGCTGCTCTACGGCCGGCGCTTCTTCACCGGAATTATAAGCAATATCGTCGCTGTTTTCCGATGACTCAGAATCGCCATTTACGACTACTTCTAATTTCGTTTCTTCATCAGACTCCCCTTCACCGGATGCCTCAACATTTGATTCTGAGCCATCAAGTAGTCTGGAGAGCGTTATTTTCTCCTCTTTGCTCTCCTCACCGGAACCGGTTAGCAGGTGAAGTGCAGATTGTTTACCCTCACCCTCTGATTGAGTATTTAGTGTGAGATTTCCACCTAAAATATTTGCAGACGTCGAACTTCCGCTATTCGCGCCCTCAACACTATTCATTAAAAGCTTAAACAATCCGCCATTCTGCTTCCCGGCATCGAGCTTGGAACCATTTGGCGCCTGGCCTGAAATAACGCTGTTTTTCCCTGAAACAGGAGATTGAATCTGATTATTTATCATAGCATAATCTCCTGCATTAGTTCAGCAGCACGTTCAGGAGAGAGTGACCGGAGCAGCTTTTCACGCTGGATATTTCCTGAATTGCTGTAAATCTTTACCAGTTCTTGCTGTGTCATCTGATTGGCGATTGGCGTGAGATCTTCTTCATCGAGGTTAAGCAAACTTTTTACACGTTCGCCAAATTCTTCCCTCGGTTCGTCTGTTGCGGCTATAACTTCCACTCCTTCCTCTATATCAGCGAGCCGGCGGTCATCCATGCCGGTTTGTCTGAGCGCATTTTTAAGATTAGACGAGGTGAATTTTACTGAATCAAATTGCTGTTTTAATGAGTCATTTGCAGCAATCAGCGAGTCCACTTGCGCCATCAGATAGTCTCTGTCCGGTACAAATGTCGAATCTGCACCTAAACTGTCCGCGCCTGCATTTGCCACTTTGCTGCTGTCGCCGGGCTGCAAATTATTGTTACCGCTCTGTTGAAATTCACCGGGCAAGTTGCGCTGCTCACGCTCTGCCCGTACCTGTTCATACTTTTGCTCATTGAGGTACGGATAGAGGAAAAATATCGCAACAGTGATTACGACAAATGTTCCCACGAGTATTCCTGCAATTTTTATGAGTGCTGACTTATTCATAACTACCGGCTAAACGATTGTGTGGCTATTTCATCCATCGTCTTCTGTTCATCGCGCTGTAACTTTCTTGTAAAACCATTTTGTTCAACTTCTTTCAGCTTCTCGAGGATGTGTCTGTTTTTATGTGCTGATGCGAGATTTTCACGAACCTTACTAACCAGCATTTCTGCTTCCGTTGATTCACTGTTTAGCTTTTGTATCAATTCGTGAGCCTGAAGAATGTGGCGGCCGTGTCGTTGAATTTTCTGAATATTCTGTGCTTCTTCGATGTTGTCATCATTTAAATAGCTTTTCAGCTTTGTTTGAACTTCGTTTTTCACATCATCAATTTTCTTCTTCTTCATCAGCTCTGTCGCCAGCTTCTGTTTCTGAATTTTTTCTTCATGCTTGCGCACTTTCAAAACAGATTCAAGTGAAAATTTAAAAGCCATTGTGTATTAGATTATTGAACAATTTTTTTCAGTTCGCTCCAGAGATCACTTCTGAAGTCCGCTTCATTCATATCCTGTATCAAAAATGATTCCAAATTTGGATGTTTTCTGATCGCTTCATCAATTTTTGGATTCGATCCCTTCACGTACGCTCCAATATTTACCAGATCTTCCGCCTCACGATAGGTGGCGAGCAGCTCTCTGGCTTTCATCGCTATAGCCCGTTGTTCATTCGTCACAATATTGGGCATTACTCTCGAAATACTTTCAAGAATATCTATCGCCGGATAATGATTTTTATGAGCTAGTCGCCTTGAAAGCACGATATGACCATCTAAAATAGATCGCACCGCATCAGCAATAGGCTCGTTCATATCATCATTATCTACCAGTACAGTATAAATTCCGGTGATACTTCCTTTGCCTGTTTTACCGGCCCGTTCGAGGAGTTTTGGCAGAATTGCAAATACACTTGGTGTGTACCCTTTTGTGGTGGGCGGCTCACCTGATGCCAGGCCAATTTCCCGCTGCGCCATGGCAACGCGGGTTACAGAATCCATCATTAACAGGACATTTTTTCCCTGGTCGCGGAAATATTCTGCAATTGCCGTCGCTGTAAACGCACCTTTAATTCGGCTCATCGCGGCCGTATCTGAGGTCACCGCCACTACAACCGAGCGCTTCATCCCTTCTTCACCGAGGGTATCTTCAATAAATTCCTGAACTTCACGTCCCCTCTCACCAATCAGAGCAATGACATTTACATCGGCTTCAGAATGTTTTGCAATCATTCCAAGAGTCACACTTTTCCCGACTCCCGATCCTGCAAAAAGCCCCACACGCTGCCCCGATCCGATAGTATTCAACGCGTCGAGCGCTCGAATACCTGTATTCATCACGTCTTCAATACGGTTTCGCTCAAGAGGTGCCGGCGGATTATTCTGTACTTCCTGATGTCCGCTGCTTTGAATAGGCCCAAGATTATCAATGGGGGACGCATTTGCATCCACAACACGCCCCAGCAGCTCGTTGCCAACCGGAATGGTTAACGCCTGCCCAAAACTCTCCACCAGGCAGCCCGATTTCATCCCCTCCAGACGGTCATAAGGCATCATGAGTGTACGCTCTTCCTGCAGGCCAACTACTTCGGCCATCACCACTTTGCCTGTAACTGTATGAATCCCGAAAATCTCCCCCACGCACGCCTCCAGACCCGTACACTCAATGATGGTTCCAATTACAGTTGATACTTTTCCGTAGCGTTTGCAGCGTGGCCGGTGCGACTTGAGGTGGCTCCGGATGTGGCTGAAATGTTTCGATATCTGTGCAGCGCTTACGCCTTCCATGAGGGGAGATTCAGTGATTCCTTCAGATCCTGCAGCAGTGTTTTAAATTGATGAACGATACTCTCCCTGCTGGTCTCAAGCTTAAACTCACCTGAGTTCAGACTTTTATCAACCCGGATGTTAATCGTTGTTTGCGGGGCATTATCTTCTTTAGTTTCCTGAATAAATTCTTTGTCTGCTTCAGCAATCCAGAGTACCGGACGGGTCGATTCATCAATACGCCGTAAAACAGGTTCGAGCTCATTTTGCATTTTTTCGCGGATAGCGGGGTTTTCTACCGGTATTTCTAAAATTGATTCAGCGAGTTCAAATGCCAGGTCCAACACCCCGGGGTTAAGCATTTTTTGATGCCCCTGCCACTCCGTGTGGGCAGCATTCAGCTGATCTGATATCTGATCTGCTTTTTGAGTCAGCATCGTTTCAGCTTCTTTATAACCACGGTTATACCCTTCATCAACTCCGGCCTCATACGCTTCCTGCCGGGCCTGCCGCAGTCGCGATTGCCACTGCTCATTGTTTTCCCGAAGGATTTCTTCCACATCCCGAACTTCTGCTTCTTTGGGTTCTGAAACAGAGGCCGGGGCTTCATCAAAAAGCATTTTATAGCTTAGTGTATTACAGGGTTTTCGATCCCACGTAATTTTGCCGTCGTTAATGATTTTGCTGCTGCTCATTTATTTCGTTCTCTATTCAACAATTTCTTCATCTTCCATCTTACGTGTTGAAATCTGCCCGTCATCTTCAAGTTCTTTGATTTTTTTAATGATTCTGCTCTGAGCATCTTTCACATCCTTAAGCGGTACTGGGCCAAGGGCTTCCATATCTTCTTTGAGCATATCTGCCGCTCTATTCGACATGTTTCCAAGGAATTTCTCGGACAGTTCCGCTTCCACACCTTTGAGCCCCATAACCAGATCGGCCTTTTCCATCTCGTTGATTATAAGCTGAACAGTTCTGTCGTCGAAGTGTACAATATCTTCGAAAAGGAACATTTGTTCTTTAATGCTGTCGGCCATTTTACCGTCACGTTCCTGTATGGAATCGAGCACCTGGCGTTCAACCGTAATATCAGCCCCGTTAAGTATCTGAGCCACCGTAGCGGTTCCGCTTTTCACACGATCACCCAGTGCATCCATACCGCCCATTTGTTCTTTAATGACCTCTTCAATCTCCTCGATTACTTCGGAAGAAATTTTATCCATGGAGGCCAGCCTGTACATGATCTCACCCTGCATTTCCGGCTTGAGATGGACAAGAATTTCTGCAGCTTTATCCATTTTCAGCTGCGAAAAGATTAAAGCGGCAACCTGCGGGTGTTCATTTTGGATGAAATTGGCAATCTGGGTAATTTTAGTTTCCTGAAACTCATCAAATACCGACGTACCTGACTGGGCCTTTAGTTTTCGGAGCATCTTGTCAGAATTTTCTCCTCCTCCCATTTCTAAGAGCAGCTCATTGGCGTAATCAAACCCGCCCTCAAGGATGTACTGTTTAGCTTCCATCATCTGGTAAAACTCTTTCAGGACAGAATCAACCACTTCTGTTTTTACATTCTGCATCTTTGCAATCTCCATCATGATGCTCTCAACCTCGGGTTCCTTCAGAGATTTCAACATGGCGGATGCCGTCTTTTTCCCAACCGTGATGATAAATACTGCAGCTTTTTGAGCGCCGGTTAATTGTGATGCGTCAGCTACCAGGTCGTTATTTTTAGTTGCTACTGCCATACCGTTACTTATTCATCCTCCAGTGTCATTATTGCTCGAATTACATTTGCAGCTTCATCAGGTTTTAAACTCACAAAATCATTAATCTCTTCCATCACGTAAGCTTTTTGCTCCAGCTGTTTGCGTGATTTTACTGTAAGTTTTTTATCAATAAAATCTTCTGCTTCTTCATCACTCATTTCTTCAAGACTTAGTTTCTCTTCCTCAGTGAGGTCAAGATCTTCAAGGTTTGTTGGTTTTGTTGCCGGCGCCTTTCCCTGAGGCAAGCTAACGCCAACCTCTGTCTCTTCAGAATCCATACGCTTCCTGATGCTCATGATAAGGGCAACGATTGCGAGGAAGGTTGCAAAGATTAATACCCAGCGGAAAATATCATTCCAGGGTGTGGGCTGTTCGCTGTAGTTGCCGTACGAATCAACAGATGTGGGATCATGAAACTGAATCTGTGTAATCGTGAGCTGATCGCCTCTCTCCTCCGACATCCCGAGCGCCGTGCGAACCACGCTCCCAAACTCTTCTATTTCTTCAGCTGTATAGGGTTCGGCCACCATCACCTCTTCCCCCTCTTCATTTGTCTGCGAATTTTGCTTATAGTTCAGTAGTACCGATGCCGAGAGTTTCTCAATTTCACCCTGAGTTTTCTCATATACCTCGCGGGTTTTGTTTACCTCATAATTTCGTGTTTGCGAACTTACTTCGTTATCTCTTCGCGACACTACAACCGATTCGCCCCGCTGATTAATAGGCGTAAACTCATCGACCGGAACCTGTTGCAAATTTTCTTCATTGTTTGTCTCGCTTTTCCGATCCTCAGAAATAATGAGCCGGCTATCGGGATCAATAAGGTCTGATTCGCGAACCAGTTTGTCAAAATCATGCTCTGCCGATACACGCAAAATACTGTTCCCATTGCCAAGAACTTGATCCAGCATTGTTTGGCCCCGTTCGGTGAGATACGCTTCTGTTGATTTCCTGAGCTGCATCTGCAGGTTGCCGGTCGCAAAATCTTCAGACCCATCTGACGGTTCAGACAACCGGTTTCCGGCCTGATCGAGAATAGTGATAGCTTCGGTATTAAGGCCTTCCACACTTCCGGCAATAAGAGAGCTAATGCCGTTAACCTGCTCTTTCCCAAGCCGCTGCCCCTGCTGCAGTGTAATAATAACCGATGCAGACGCTTCTACAGAGGACCGCTCAAACGGCGACCGTTCTGGCAGCACGAGATGAACCCTGGAATACTCAACCTGATCCAGGCTGTTAATAGAGCGTGAGAGTTCACCTTCAAGCGCACGCTTTTTGTTTACTTGCTGCATGAAGTCTGTCATCCCAAGAGTGTTAGAATCAAAAAGCTCGTAACCCTGCACATCTGAATTGGTCGAACTTACTGATGCCAGTTTCATCCGAAGCTGGTGAACTTCGGAGCTGGGCACCATTATCGTACTTCCTTCACCTTCAATTCTGTATTCAACCCCCTCTTCCTCAAGCTGCGTGATTACTTCCTGCGCAGCCTCGGGCCTGAGCGATCCGAAAAGCAGGGAGTAGTCGGGCTTAAGAGCCCAGTAAAACACGAGCCCCATTACAATAACAACCGCTGTAACCATCCCTACAAAAAGGGTGCGCTGTGCGTTATTTAAGGGGCCGAAAAATTGTTGAAAACCTTCTGTAAGATTACTCATTTAATGAAGCACTTATATTTGCATACGGCTTATTTCATTGTAGGTCTCGATCGCCTTGTTGCGCACTTCAACCATCATCTGAAAGCTGAGCTGCGCACGCTGCATCGAGATCATCACATCGTGGACGTTATCCGTTTCACCGGCAATGAAACTCTGAATGTTGTGTTCAGATTCTTTCATTGTCTCGTCCACGCCGCCTACAGCCTTTGTTAACATGTCTGCAAACGATTCGCCGGATGGAGCAGAGCCCTTTAATGAGCGTTCAGGAGAAATGTTAGACTCCTGAAGCGGGCGAATACCATTTAGTTCAATTGGATCCATGTGGTTTTTACGTTTCTGCTTTTATTGATTCCTATACTCTTGTGTCAACATTCATGCCACGATCGCCAAAGTTGTGCTCGCTTACGCCACCCTTTATATCATATAGCTTGACCGGCTTTGCAGTGGAAAAATTTTTCTTGATCATGGACGATTCTTCCACCGACAGCTTTGGAGGCGCTGCAGCAGTCCCGGCTTTACGAAGCCTGTTGGTTTGACTATTGAAGTTTTGTTGTTGATGAATTGTGGGGCCTGATATCATCGGTCTTAAATTTCGAATGAACGTTTAATAATCTGTTTTTCGGCCTCTACAGCACTAAGGTTAGCTTCATAGAGCCGGTTGGCACTAACGAGCTGTGTCATTTCGCGTACCAGGTCTACATCCGGATAGCGAACCATTCCGTTTTCATCCGCATCGGGATGGTTGGGGTCAAACTCATATCTGTAATTTTCCTGTTCGGTTACCTCAAATTCAGGCCCGATTCCGCCTGAATTGTTTTGCACTGACGACTGCATTGGCGACGGTGCCGAGAAATGCTTTTCGTCTGATGTACTAAGTGTTGAAATGCTGTCCAACAAAAGGTTTTTAAATTTATCCTGATGGACTGCTTTAGTTTGCACCGTTTGGGGTCGATACATATCATCAGATCCCTTGGGAGCAGAAACGCCTGCATTGGCAATATTTCTTGATGCAGCGGCAATTTTCTCACGCTGAACAGCAAGCCCACGGCCTGCGGTTTGAAATGTGGAAAAAACTCTGTCTGGTAGCATAATAATGTAGGGGTTATTCGTTATCGGTTAATACCGGTAATTCCGTTCTTCATCAGTTCAAAATGATGACGAAGCGAACGTGTCACCAGCTGAACCCGGGCCTGAGTGTCGGCCATTTCAATTAGTTCATCCTCCAGCTCTATTTCCTGGTCCGTTTCTACGATACTTGGAGTAACCTCTTTCATTCCACGCACGCCTTCTCCGTTCTTAACACGCTGAAGCTCTTCTTCAAAATCTACTCTGTGCTTTTTAAAACCCGGAGTATCTGCATTCGCAATATTTCCCGCCGTCACACGCTGCCTGAGCGTGTAAGTATCCATCGCACGTGCTAATAACTGACTATGGTTGCTGTCGACAAATTTCATATTCAATCGGTTATATTCTGTAGTATGTTCACTTCAAATACCAATACGCATCATTCTGCGAATTGAAACAGGGAACAAATTCTATTTAGTGATGTTTAGAATTGTTCGTTTGTTGGCATAACCTGCAAATGGCGTGCCAGTCGTTTTTTTATACTCACATACGGAGCGGTTCTTCTATACAATTATACTCCAATCCGTCATTTTGGAAAGCAACAGTAGAATTGACCGTCAGGCAGGCAAATTTTTCCATCAGAGAATTTTACTTTAAGAGCAAAAACTACGTGCTGATAAACTCGCTACGTCTCATAACTCTCATGAATATTCGTTTTCGACAGAGTTTTTCCGATCGTTATAAACCTTTAGATTAGTTTGGTATGTTAATGGAGTTTAAAAAAACTGTAATAAATAACCGCATTATGGGAGATCAATCAGTAGGTAGCCTCAGATCACTGATATCTGAGACAAAAGATCCTGTATTTCTTATAGAAACAGATTCTGACCTGATTTTTGAGGCAAACAGCGCGGCTATTTCTGCATGCGGGTCTTTCAACCCGATTGGTGAATCAATAATAGATGTGGTTCACATGAACACCCCGGATGGTCTGGCTTTCTTTGATAATCGCTGGCTTACCCCGGTAGAAGAGCTCATTAGTTTGAAAAATAAAACCTACACTAAATTGGTCCTGAATCACCCTTCATCTATACCGGATGAATCTACCCTTTTCACCATCCGTAATATGATTGCGGTACTCCTTCACCGACTACGTTCCCCAATGACCGGAATGCAGGGATATCTTGATATGATTGGTACTGTAACAGACAAAACCGACCAGCGAAAACTCTCTATGGTTAACGAAGGGCTCGACTATCTGTTTGAAATAATGGACGAGCTCGAACTGCTGCATCATGCCGAAGCTTATATTGACGATGAACCCAAAGCTGATCTTTCAGATGCTGAATCCGTTATTCGTGAAGTTCTCTACACCTACGAGCCGAATCTGCAAAACAGAATTACTGTTATCAACAATAGCACGGGGGAATTCAAATTTAACGCGGCTGAATTGAAACAAATCCTGACACTTCTGACTGATAATGCAACGGAACACACCTCAGGTGCAGATCAGCCTATTATGATTGAAATTGAATCAGACAGCAGAATAAATATTTCAAATGGCGGTACACCTATTCCGGAAAACATCGCATCATCGCTCTACTTTCCATTTGTTACGACTAAAGCGAATAATCTGGGCATTGGCCTGAGTCTTGCACAAATCATAGCGAGCCGAAGACGCGCAACAATATTGCTTTCTAAAAACAGCGAGGAAAATGGAATCTGTTTCTCACTATTCAGTTGTCCTGTTAACAATAATTAATCGTCATTCTCTTCTATCGTCACCGGAGCTGCCACCTGTTCACCGGACGAACCGTTTAATAACCTGATGAACGCACCCCGTTCGAGGTGGCACCTGCCC
>Ga0306867_1000124_pt1 | contig 50292 bp, 77 predicted proteins | sample AntRauTorckE6831_FD_190432 | JGI IMG/M metagenome (GOLD analysis project Ga0306867, IMG submission 190432) | Saline lake microbial communities from Rauer Islands, Antarctica - Metagenome Torckler E6 #831 (v2) (version 2) | ecosystem: Environmental > Aquatic > Non-marine Saline and Alkaline >...
CCGTGTCTGCAAATACCTCTAATTCTTCCCCACCCCGATTAACCGCATCATTGATAGCCAGGATTCCTTTTTGTACCGCCGTACCGCCTGACTCAGCCCGCACACCAACCGAACTCAATGCTGTTGATATTGCGAAGATATCAGAAGCGGCGATATTAGCGATCTTTCCAGCACCAGCGATACGCGTACTCATATCTGTTATCTCAGCCTCTGTTGTCGCAAAGTTATTACCCAGACCAACAATGGTAGAACCCATTTCATCGAACTTATCCTGCGGAAGCTGCATGATATTAGCGATACGAGCAAGAGAGGTAGCCGCTTCACTTGCAGACATATTCGTAGCATCACCAAGCATCACCATCGTTTTGGTGAACTCAAGAATGTTTTCTGTTTTGACTCCAAGCTGGCCCGCGGCTTCTGCTACCGCTGCTATTTCAGTAGTAGAGGTCGGGAGCTCCTTACTCATATCAATGATGCCCTGCTTAAGGGATGAAAATTGATCCTCGGTAGCGTCTACCGTCTTACGAACTCCCGCGAAGGCTGTCTCAAAGTCAATGGCTGTTTTTCCAATGGCTAACCCAAGGCCAACAATAGGAAGAGTTAGATTTTGCGTTAATGCTTGGCCCATATTCGTCATTCGTTTACCCGCATTATCTAAGGACTTACCTAATTTCTTAGACATCGTTTGGCCACGGCGTTCAACTTCACGAAGGTCCGTTTCCATTCGGCGCATCGCCTTGTCCCAATCAGCGATGTCCACGCCAATGTGACCTTGTAAGCCTCCTAAATCTTTTCCATTAGCCATCTGTGTCTCCTTTTTTAGCAGTTACTTTGACACCTTTACGATGTGACAGTCCTTGAATAAAAGTTTTCATCTCATCTACCGTTTGGATTTTAATTCCCTCATCCTTCTCCCAAGGAAATTTCCAAATCCGTTTAGGATCATTTATTTGATCCTTTTCAGCTCTGCCAAAGGCACTATTATGAATTACCACGGCAACATTTCGCAAGGATTGACAAATAGTTTTGTATCCTATCGTTGACGTGTCTTTAAAATCGGACAAAGCATGGTGCAACTCTACCGGGGATACTTCCCAGTAGAATTGCATTGGAGTCATGCCTAACCGATTAATAGCAATACCACAGAGTTCATCTATGTCTGTGGCTTGGGTTTTGGGGGAGGAGTCTCCTTCTTTCGTTTCAACTCCTTCCCCTCGTTTCCCATTTCTTTCTCCAAATCTTCTGCCTTTTCATCTGCCTGTTCTAATGATTCTTTTGGAAAGAATTTTTTAGAACTGAACGCTTTCAAATATTCATTGAAACAAAGGTCTAATGCAAATGGCATATCCTCCCGTTTCAAATCCAATTCCTGCTTTTCAGCAAAGGCTCCGACTTGTAAAGCAGCAAATAAAATCTCCTCATGAATAGACATGTCATCTGCGGCAGATTCCATAGCCTTTTCAGGGCTGTGACCTGTTACTTCTTTTATCTTTTTCATGACGTAATAAGATATCCGTATAGGATATTCTTTATCGCCAATCTGTACGTATTCTACCATTGGGGCTCCTTATTTTAAATTAAAATGGTTTAGATTGCGTCGTCAGTTACTTGACCAGATATTTCGATGGTTACATCACATGTAATCCTATCGCCTTCTGGGATACTCAACGGCAGTTCTGTTACCAGGCCTGCAAGCGTCAATGTGGTGTTATCATCATCGGGTAAAACTACCTGATAATTAACGGGTGTATCTGTTTCGAAATCACCTTTCACGATCAAATAACCGGCGCGAGTAAAGTTAAGTGTAAACGTAATGGTACCACCGTCACGCAAACCTCCCATTTTCTCTCTCCAACCTTGTGAGTCGTAGGTAGTGATTTCAATTGTATCCCGAGACATGCCCGGTCCTGATATGTTGTAGACATTTGCAAGCGCCGTATATGTATCTGACGCTGGCGTATCTTCTCTTTGGAAGACTGTGCCTTGTCCTGTAATTGCTTCTGACATGATATCTCCTATGTATTATTTATGGTTTATAAGGTGTTCGTTGTACTTCAAAATTTACAATGACACGGGCACGATTATTATCGTCCCAGTCTAATAAGGAGGGGCTATCTAACGACTTAATCAATGTATATAAGGTTCCGTTTAAAACCAAATTTCCCACACCATGCAGACGGTTAACAATCTCCGTGGCTTGGGTGATGGCGTCATTGTAATTGTGGTTCCTTATTCGTATTTGAATCGTCGCATAATCATACGCATTTGCACCTGGGTCATCCTCATCTCGAGACAAGCCTAAAAACCGCCCCGTTCCAGGTGTATCAAAAAAGGTTAATGTATTATGGGGCTTGGCAGGTTCACGACCCGCAAAAAAATTAGTACCAAATTCCCACGTGGTATCATACTCTATCATATCTTTTAAATCAAAGCAAATTGTATTCATAATCTTAGAATTCAGCTTTCTTTCTAATGGCTTCTAACATATCCTTTCGAGAATTCATCAATGCCGTAAACAACCACCGCGCGCGGGCGCTCGGGCGTTTAAACTTCGCATCTACATTCTCATGAACAAAGACAGCATAGTTAGCCGTGTATCCAAACATAACTATAGGCTTCTTATCAGAACCTAATGCCTTGGCAGCCATCTCCGCTCTAGAAATTACCGTACTATGGTTCTTTTGGAGTTGAGCGGCGTTGTCTCCTTTAAACCTACCTATGGTAATACTGTCGCCTTTATACGTTACTGAAAACCAAGATGAACGGAGGTTTCCCATGTCTACAGGCGTGCCGGGTTCCGCTTCACGCTGGAGAATAATAATCGCATCTATGAGCCCTTCTAAGGTCCTACCACGTAAATCTGTGATCTCCTTATTCATGTTCTTCATGAACTTATCCATGCCCTTTAATTTGAAACTTGATTTTGCCATCTTAACAGGCCCTCCATTGACCAGCTTCTAAGTATCCGTGAACTTCTGTTGGCTTACCATCTTTATGGCCAAACACCCTAATGGATGGTGTTACTATTATGGTGCCATCTCTATGTTCTGTGACTTCATGTTTCATAAGGTTACTCAATCCACATTCTGGAACGTACAAATACCAAATGCCATCCTTCTCAAAATAGCACATCATACGCTCGTTGATGTCGTTAAATTCCTGGATTCTTATCGCGTTCATAATCCTCCAAATTTTAGTATACTCCAATATCCAGCACCCGTGCCACCATGCCATGGAAGGCTATGACTCCAATCCTGATATCTCGTATTTTCCCACCTGGCTCTAATATAAGCAGCAGGAATAAAAAACACTAAGGAGAGCCACGCCTGAGTGATTAAAATTGTAAGAATAACCAGTAGTCCTATTATGTAATCATTTCGCATATCATGGCCTATAAATGCAATAGGCAACATCAGTAGCAAAACATATGGTGTGGTATGGAAGGCAAGCACACTCAAAGTAAAAGCGTACATACCTGTCCAATCCGCCAAAATAGAAGCATCAGAACGGTAGCCATAAAACTCCTGTTCGTAATGCATCCAAGCGGATCCGAGGCATAAATAAATACCACAAATTAACGTCAAAGTATCTCCAGTATACCCCACGATAGGATACACGATATTTGATATGACATTAAACCATTTAGTCATCACATCTCCCGTACTTGAATTACCATTGTACGTTCATCAATACGCCCTAAAGACGTGGTAATTCTACAAACCACGTCATAATCCTCACCTGCGGTACCACCACTGAGCCATACTGTCACGGCTGTATCATTAGCGTTAGTAGTATCCTCAGTAATGCCGTTTGGCACTGTAATTGTCTGCGTATCAATAGTCTCCCCATCCTCAAGGTACTCCGCCCAGTTAAACGTATAATCTAACTTGGCAGAAGGATCCTTGAAAAACTTCTTAGGGTTGATATTGAAAAAGCGGGTTCCCATTACGCGCTCGCAAATGTAAGGGTTACGGATACCTGGAGAGTATCGCCGTTATCCAATGACTTGTCGCCTCCTGAAAATGCGGAAGCTCCAATCAGGATACCAGTCGTTCCACCAATTGTATTGTCTGTGGAAATAAAGGCTCCTCCAATTGTAGTTGAATCCGCGTTAATGGAGAAGTCTATCGTGGCTGACGTGGACAATGACTGACCACTTACTGTACCAAGGGCTGTCGTCAAGTCACCTCGATTCGCCTCATCATACGCCTGGACTTCTGACCATCCTGCGTGACTTGACATTGCATCACCTGCCGCGACTGTTGGAGTACCGTCCATCAATCCAACGTAATGTTGGGCAGTATACGCAGACCCTAAATAGGCCTGTTCTAAAAGCTCATCCAAGCCTTCATTCACTGTCGTATTTTTGTAGGAATCTTCCCACTTTACATTCCCCTCAGGGTCCAAACCTCTGACGGTCCATTCTGCTGTAATTTTTAATCCTTCATGTTGTCTCATGGTAACCTCGTTTTTACTTTTTGATATTTAAGATTCGGTTCTGTCTATGTATTTTATATTCTTTTTCGCGGGTATCCAAATCCATAGAGCGAACAGCCAATTGAACTACATACGTCCGCCCATCAGTCAATGTCACATCAGTCGAAATACTTGCACCATCTGTCGTAATGTCTCCAATAGACGCTATCTGGAAACCTGCCTGTATAATAGCCGATGCTACCGCACTTAATGACGCCGTAACACCCACCGTCATCTCCCCACCCATCATAGCCAATACGCTGGACACCTGGGAAGCCTCATGGGATAATACTATTTCGCCATTTATTATGTATTGGCCTTCTGTCTGTAATGCCTGCTCAATCCCCATAAGTAAGGACGCCTGAATCCCAGCCGACGTGGTATGTACGAGCCCAAGAGAAGCCTGTAAATCAAACGTGCCATTTACAATACTTGTCGAAATATTTTCGATGATAGATTCTGTGCTTAAAGAAAAATCTACCGCCCCTAAAGCTGTCCTAGAATCATCAACCGCTGAGGATAAACCTACACTAAATCCTGCCGATACAATTTTGTTCGCCACATCCGTAATATCCGAGACAGCGCCTACCAATATTGACGCCTGTAGGATAGCCTGCGGAATATTTGAAATAGTGGATTGTGTGGTAAAGGAAACGGTCTCGCCAAATACCCCTATCGCCTCTGGTGATACACCGAGTTGGGTAGTAATTGTCATTAAACCTTGTACCGCCTGAGCCGTGCCTGTACTTGGCGTCATTTCCAGGCTTACAGATACATTTACCTGCCCATTAAATATGGCTGTATTGGATGTCACTATATTGGATGTGGATTGTATTGTGACCCCGCCTTGGTACAGACCTGTCGCGGCCTGAAGTACCTGAGAGGATAAGTCTACCGCCACTTCACCACCTACCACAGCTTGCGAAGCTCCTACGACGCCTGCAACCCCTTGGACAAGGAGAGCGCCGTTCATGAGGGCTGATTTGTCAGGTGTTAAGGAGGCGTCCAAGCCTAATGACATTGAGGCCGCGACATTAACACCTCCGCCACCCGCATCAATAAGGGCATCGTAATCATTGTAAAGGGTAGATACTTCGGAAGCCGTTAGTACCCTGTCCCTCCACCATTGGAGACGTCCAAATGTAAGGGTACTGTCTGAGTCCCCACCTATTAAAACATCGTTCCCTGTTTCAATATTGGTATATTGTGCTACTGGAAATGTACCTAACGAAACGCCATCTAAAAATAGCTCCCCTTGGAGGTTGGCATCGTCATAGGTTATAACGAGATGACGAAGAGAGCTTGTACCCCTTATGTCGTCATAAAAATATTTCGTGTCTCCTTGTATACCTAAGTCAACCCTCCCATCCCACCCATACCATTTCATATAAAATCCTTGGTGGTTGTTGTGCGTACCATAGCTATACGAACCATGCGAAATAAGGTTATACCACTTTATTTCTGTATCTGTCACAGACACCCACATAGCAATAGAGAAACTTTCTCCTGCTACGCCAAAATCATCATGGTCGGGGATTGTTATTTGATTAACACCTCCAACTACCTGAATAGCGTTCTTACCGTTTAAAGTTGTGAATGTAGTCCCAAAAACCCCGAGGGTTGCATTGTGTTGGTTACCTGATTCAGATATATCTTCAAGAACAGACCCTGAAGTCTCATCTCCTGGAATGAAGACAACAAGGTCTGTATACAACGCATCTGTTTTGTCTACATTTAGACTACTCATAAGTTAGGGCTTACATACTTTCGGAGTGTAGTTTAAAGGCCTCGAACAATTCAATATCCTCTCGTCCTGCAGGGTAACAAACATTACCCCCGTATTCCCAGCATTTAACCCAATCGGCAGCAAGTTGCCATAACAGGCTTCCGCTACGGTGAGCATAATAGCCTTTTTGTTGTTAGTTGTGATCGGTTCCGCAATAGAATTGTTACTATCGGCTATCCCTTCAACAACGTGTTCCCCAGCAGGTACTGATAGAAACGTGTGTTCTAAGACGACTTGATCCCCGACAACTAATGAATCTATAGACCCCTCAATTTGTAGGTCTGTCCCAAGCCTCAGTGTGTAAGAGAACGAACCAAGGTCTGTTTCTCCAATGTTCTGGACAACCATCTGAACCGTGATGTCATCCCCTTCAACAAAGTCTTGCCCAACTAACTGAATGCTTTCTACGGCTACATCAGACTCAGGCTCTGGTTGCGGAGCAGAAACCCCAGACACATCTACCTTTATCTTTGAGTCTATTTGGTAATAAACTTCTGCATTGGGGTTATCGAACTTTGCGTTCACTGCGTTCTCGACAGCTTCTTTCTCTTCAGAATGGGATGAAACTTCTTCCCCATTAACAAATACTACGAACATCCCAGACTGGGAGTCTTTGGTTAAATTAATATTAGGCATAATAGTTATGGTTTTGATCCGTGGTATGCTGTGAAATTTTAATAGGTTCTATGCCCGCTGAATCACGGTATACTTCATAGTACCCAGAGTTTTGTGCCACTACATCTACCTGGGCGAAAGCCGCCAAGGGTAAAAGCAAGAACATGAGGAGAAGTGTTAGTTGTTTTTTCATGGTTCTGTATTTGGTTAGAATTATAAGAATGCAATAAATACGTCAAATGTCTGTGAACGGAATGTGGGGTAACGTTCCATATTTACAATTTCAAAAGCCCCTTCCGTTTCAAGTGGATTCGGGCTGGCCGGTAAATCCGCCAACGTGCCCAGGTAGACGTAACTTTGCTCTACCAAATCCTGCGGTGTTAACAGTTGGGCGTTACTTACATATTCTTTGCCGTCTCTGTCCGTAATCACTTCCGCTTTTTCATCCCAACGCACTTTTAGCTCTACAGCGTCTAAAAACTGTGGCGTATGGAATCCATCCACCCCATCAAACTCCCAATAGACGATGGTCTGTACACATACCTTTTTTATGAATCGTTTTATGCTCATTCTTCACTGACTGCTTTAAACTGTATTTTCTTTTTTCTTAGGCCTGCCAGGATTCCTGTCGGGTCTAATGATGAAGCCGTTTGACCATATGTCGTGGCTTCCAAATACATACCAAATACATCTGCGAACCTTTGTTCTGCAGGTCCCGCTTTCTCATGAATTGCTTGGCGTTCAAAAGCCAAGGCAATGTAGTGGGCGGACAACCACCTTTCAATTTCTTTAAGGACGGCAGCATCCAGATTCTGGTCGGCTAAATTAGTGTCTATAACCGTGCTGGCACCCGTTATGAATGCAGTAATACGCGGATCCGTAAGGTCCGTGTCAATTATCTCTTTTACTTCGTCAGTGGTTACTCGTATAGCCATGATGCCTCCGTTTAAATAAAGGGGAAATAACAGCAGGCTCTGTATGCCGTGTAAGATACAGACAAAACAGAACCCACTGTCGCCCCAGTTCGATGAACTCAACTTTTAGGTTGAGGCTACGGTCGAATGAACAAGCCCGGTATTCCCGTCTTGGTCCGCTCGTATTTGAGGAACCTGAATGGAAATTACTTTGAACTTATTGACGAAACCGCCTTCAGTTTGCCACTGGATATTCTGTAAGGCAAGACCTTGCACAATACGAATGACATCACTTGATTTCTGGACAAGCACCACGTTGCTGTTTGGCAGCGTGTCTACTACTATGATTTCCTGGATTCCATTGATGGCAAGCACCCTGTCACGGATGGTATTGTCACCTTTGGCATCTGCATAATCCTCATCCAACTTCGTTTCGAAGTTAGTAGGAACAAACAGGGTCCATGGTCCATAAAACTTAGCATCAATTGATGCCTGTTTCATTTCCAAGACATCAGTTACGATGTCCGCGCCTGTTACGGCTGCACCTGACCAGTCCAGAATGTCTGCACTTGTAATACGGTTAGGATGGTTCAGGAATGAATAAATAGTTCCTGATCCGTAACTGTAATCCGTATTCGTGAAGAGCATTTCTTCCTGCTTCTCCATCACCCGACGTCCTGCTCTTTCCGCCATTGAGGTGTCAAGAGGGTTGCCAAGGCTTCGGCTTGCTGCCAATGCTCGCTGATTAATTGAATAATCAACGTGGATTATTGGGATAGGCAGATAGACGGAATCGAATTCTTGTCTGTCACCTTTAGTACGTGTCACTGCATCCATACTCAGTTCCGCTACAAGAGCATCACCTACGTTATGGTATTCCAGGACAGTTGTACCCATTGCATTACCAAGCTGATAAGTCAGCCCGGAATTGATAAGGTGTTGGGTACCCGTTAGACGGGACTCCGCAATACCTATCAAAGCTTCATCCAAGGCCTTCCACTCATCTCTTCGTAGAGTACCTTTATCATTCACCTGTAAGGTCTTCCAACTGGAAGCCTTTTTGGGATTGCCACCTTGGTATACTGTTACCTTAGTGCTCCCATCTTTCCCAATATAAGGACGCATGGCCCCGATATTGAGCCCGCCCGACCCTGTAAGGTTTTGAGCCAGTGGCCCTTGCCCTCCATTTGGTCCGACCATGTCAATCTTTGTCTCAAACATAATGTTTTCTCCGTTTGGTTTTATTGTTTAAATTCTACGCACAAGGATGCGGTGATTGGAATCCGCGTCAATCTGCTTGGCTTCAAGTACCTCATACAGAGGACCGTTGCCGGCTGATTGTGCTTGGAGTTCGCCATCCGTAGATGGTTCCAGGATGTCTCCAATTGAAGGATCTAAGGCGCTATCAATAATGGCGAGAACTTCCTCACCAGATTGGACAGCCCATACCTGCACTCTATCTCCTGACACATAAGCATCACGAGTAGTTTTTCCTTGCAATTCGTCTTCCAATGCGAACAAGGCAGGGGCGGGTCCTGTCGCAGTTGGGTTGACGATTACGTTTCCGCTCGCATTCAAACGAACATTATGACCAGGAGTTATTCCACCACCAGCCTCATATTCATTTGTAATATCCGAGTAACTTTTCTGTTTAATGGTTTTGACACTCATTATAACTTCCTCCTATTACGATTCTAATTGAACACCGGCAGGCAGTAACATCTCATCGTCACTTCCTTCCTGGCTATTGTTTTGTGGCGGTGTACCCTGGCCGCTGAAGTCTGTCTTGCGACTTGACTTTTCAAGCGATTGAAGGGTCTCCGTATCCATGGACTCAAGTTTCTCCTTGGTCCAAATATCTCCGGTATTTGCCTGGATAGCTTTGACCAATTTATTACGTTGGTCCTCATAGGCACTAATACCATTCTGCACTTGCTCTTTAATATCGTTAGAAACGATAGTGAGCAATTTCTCCGTATCTGAAAGGTCCTCGGAAAGAGCCTGCAATGCCTGCTCTCGAGTAGTCTCAGGTTCGGTCTCCTCAACGGGCTCAAGAGAGTCCAGCTGGGATTCATTTAGTTGTAACAACCACACGCGGTCTGACTTGGTGAAGCGGGTGCGCTCATTGTTTACCAATGAAACCACCTTCTCCATAACGTCGCCCGAAGGTTGCTTTTGCTTAATTGTTGGGTCATCCATATCGGAATCCTCCGTTTGTTTATTGTTAGTATTAAACTTCGTGCGGGTCATGGAATTTCCACAGCCGCAGTTATTAGAAGTTTCTTTATCACCGTCCTCATTAGACTGGATGGGGAGGTATTCCACATTCCTGCGAACCTCCACTCTGTTGCCTTCCAAGTCAATGTCATTTTGGCCTTCATTAAAGGCGTATTCCTGACGGTAAAATTTCTGGGTACCCTGGTCGCGGTCACGAACCTCATAGACAAAATGATCATCATACACTTCCTTTAGAAAGTGGTATTGGGCATCGCTATCTCGGCGGTCCAGCATAGTTTGTATCCGCGAAGACAGTTCTACGAAACCTGTTTCATTTGCCTGAAGGCCGTTAAGCACGCCAAGTCCTTTTTTGATGTCGTTCTTTATTTCTTGTGAGTCATTCATTTCATTTTGCTCCTCCTTTTGGTTATTCCTAATGCCACAGCCGTCCCTCCAACTACACGCGCCTTGACCGCCTGGAAGTAACGCCAAGTGATCGGGTACATATCGTTCAGTTATTGCATGGTATTCCTCACCGTTCCACTGTCCGTTTTGGACAGTATCGTATGTTGAGGAGCCTGTGGATACTTCAAGTTTTTTCTCTTCATTAATGTAGTTGACAACCTCAGGGTTAATGGCTATGGCTCTTCGCTCGTCGATCCAAGCCTCTGCTCTCAATTTACCTGATACGACATGGGTGTTCGCTACATGGCCAACTACCCATTCATCATCGCTTACTTCTAAGGCGGATACATAGTCGCCGTGGTTGTTTTGTGGGTGGCCTACTGTTAATGGCACACCGTTCCAATCTTGTGGGTTACGTGCGAAATTCTGTTGTAAATGGAGGATCGGTCCTGCACTTCCATTATGTACTCCTTCCACCATCATGATAACCGGTACGACTATGTAATCGCGGCTATTACGCTGCTCTCGCCTTACTTCATAGTCCACTTGGGATTGGCTATGGATAATTATATTTCTTTTGGTTTCAGTTTCCATCTTATTCCTCTACTAATTCAGCTCTAAAAATTGAGCCCCTTCGCTTCATCTACGCCTGGCCTATGTGGCAGTACAATACAGCGGCACATGGGGTGGACCGGTATCAGATTTTGGGCTTCTGCTAATGTGAACACCTGGCCTTCTAAACTTGCACACTGTTCACATACTCTGCCATCACCCGCCGTTCGCAACTCCGCCTGAACATTAACACCTTCCACCCCCCAATTCCTATACTCCTGCATCATACCTTGATGGTGCGCTCGTATGGTTTCTGTGCGTGCCAGTATTTGGGCTCGCCGTTCCGCTGGTATATACCGCCCGAGGGCATCTGTAATTCCTAAGTCGCCCCCTCCTCCTTTTATGACTGCATTTAACTTGCGGCCAAGTAAGCGTGGGCCATCCCCATCTGCCAAGCCTTGTGTCAATACACGGCTTATCTGCTGGGCCATGGCGTCTGTAATTCCTTTCAATTCATTGTACGTGCGAGTGAATAATACGCCTAACCTATCCGCGTGGAATGGTTGGCCCATGACAGCTGCAATACCGCCTCTATCTTCTAAGGATGTGACGTCTGGGAATGCTCTTTGCCGCAATTCGTGATTGGCACGGATAACACCACGCTTATACGTATCCTCTATGAAAACATTCTGCCACGTTTGGTCAATGGCGGCACCTATGCGACGTCTGTCACGTACTTCTAAGATTCCTCTATCTACCTGCCTGTTTAACCACTCCATAAATGCAGATACTTTGTCACGGTTACGTGGGAAATCAAAGGCCCGTGGTCGCAAGTGTGAGTCCGCATTCACTTGGATGTTTACTTGGCTGGAATTGTCAGATAAGCCTAACACATCTTTTTCTATAACCGCATCACGTATCTGTCCTCGAAGCTCGCGGAATCTTACACGCATCGCACGGGCATACCGTTCCCGCAATGTAGCAGTCCGTGTAGGGTCCTGGGCGGCGTACAAGGCAAATGTCTTGCCCTGCTTTCGAGGCTCATGAGTTACGATATGTTTACAGGTTGCGGTCATTACTTATCTTTTTCATTTACAATTTCTTCGGCTTCCGTACGTGCCATTTCTTCCTTCAAAATATCTCCCCAGCTTCTACCCTCTACTGTTTTACCTCTCATAATACGGATAACCGTAAAGGCCAATGACGTCAATCTTAAATTCCTTAGTATGCTCCACAATTCGTTACCGCTTAATACCACATAAAAAATGTATTGGGCGTAGGTGTATATCTCAGGAAACATAGACATCGTCACCGCCACTGTTAAGGCCGCACCGTTGTAGGCTGTAATCTTGTAGGCCGTTTGGACCCACTTCCTTAACCTAAACTGTACCGCGGGATCAAATGATGCCTTAAGGACACCTGAAATAAAGTCAACAGCAATTAACAAATTCAATCCAACGAGTAATTCCACGGGCACGACTGCAAATACAATGCCTACAACTTCAACCTCCTGTAAGCCTGTCGGCACTTGGATCCAGGCTGCCAAAAACAATAAAGCCAACCACATCTTCATAGCAAAGTGTTCAAATAGTTCGTAAAATGGTTGTAAGAATGGTTTAAATAAATAATGGTACATCTTATTCATTGTTGTTTGGTTCTGTCGCAGATTCTTCTGCTGTCCTTGTGAGTTCATCTTCCTCCTCCATAATATTGCTCAGGTACTTTTTCCTCTGTTCAAGGATATGAGTAACTTCGTCTTTATTCATACGCAATACATACGTAAGGAAGGGCTCTAACGGTACCATTTGCTCGGCGGCAGGTTCCTTAGCATAGTTGGCAATTGAGTTAGCTCTCTGCTGGCCTACTTCGGCTTTCTCCTTCTCACCTAACGTGAAAAGATCTGGCCACGACACTTGATACCCTACATCCGCATCTTCGGCTTCAGGGAACACACCTACCTCAATCATACGGTCAATGAATGGACGAACAATAGTAGGCTCTGCCATTTCTAAACGCCTGTCATGCACCCATGATTTCCAATTATCATCATCAGAAGAGCTGGCAAGTTTACCCCGCTCGCTACCTAATAATATCCTGAGCGGGATTCCTGTTAATGCTGAAATCATTTTTAGCTGCACTTCTACATGTCCTTTGGGGTCAGCTATCTGCTGAGCCAAACTTTCCAAGTCCACGCCTTCCATGATCATGAAGCGGCGTAGGTCATTCTCATATTCTTGTATCTGCTCCTGCATCTTATCTTTAACGTCGTCATCTACTTTATAATCTGGATCCGCCTTTCCTTGGTAACCTGGGCGTGCGCCTCTCCAAAACATTTCCGCGGAACCCCCAATCAGTTTCTCCAAGTCCATTAAACGATTGTAGGCTGTGGTTAGTATGGGCTCACCTTCCACTTCATTTTCCAGCAGGTCCGGCGCCACGTGTATAATGCGAGTATAATGTACTGTCAAGGAACTCGTCTTTTCTGTCTCCCCAGGATGCTTCAACTTAATTTTGTATAACCTAGGCAAGCCGTAACGTTCATTTGATGGATCCGTTTCCCACGTACTAATATCCGCATTCGTTTCACTAACCACACGCAGGTACCTGAGCTCGCGTTCTCCGTTTTCTACGGGCTGTCCCCATGTTTCTGTAGCACTGTCGTCAAACCCAAGCAGGATAACAGCATACTGACCAAGTTGGGCCAGCCTGTCAACCCGCATAAACATTCTTTTTAAACCTAACTTATTGTCGAGGAAGGTATAGGCTTTTTCTAAATCTGTAATATCCTCTTCTGTATTCTCACTAATGCCAACGTCTCCCCTCCATGTAGTTTTGACGGGACGGTCCACAATGGCGCGGGCGATGTCCTGGCGTTTCCATCTGCTAATTAAATCAGTTGGCGTGACCTTTTGCGGGTAGCCTAACGTCTTATAAAGGTCTCTTTCGTTGTTATGAGAAAAGCCTGCCCTGGCACTAAGAGAGAGTCTGGTGGCAAGTTCCGTAAGCGCCTGAAGGCGAGCTATTGGGTCGGAATTGGTGGGGGCTTCCGATTGTGCTGTTCCGTTTGTTCTTTTCATAATCTACTTGGGTTAGCCTGAATATACAATAAAAACAAAAAAGTAAAAATTTCTCGCTTTGATCTTGGCAATCTAATCAACTACCTCCCACCAGTTGGTATTATAGTACCACCAGAAAACAGGTACCGTCAGAACCAAAATATCATCAATACCTACCAGACACTTGCCTTCTTACGTTTATTTAAGAGATTAAACGCGCCGGAACTGGCATCCACCTGATCCTTGAATGTACTGTATGGAAAATATTTTAGTTCCTTTGAGTAATCGCTATTCCAGTCTGCCTGCATCATCATCACGTTACCATAGTTGACTTGTACACTAAACGGATCCGCTCTATATACTTTATCTCCCGTTGGCCGCTCCGCCACAACCCTGTATCCGCTTAGGTTTTTGATAGTGGACTCTGCGCTTTCTTTACCCCCAGATCCGGGCTCCTGCTCTATGCCTACAACTACATTGCGGCCGTCCATTTCGGTTGTCTGCTTAATGTAGGTTTCACGTACCTCACTGCTCCACCTACCACGTACTACATTTAGGATCACAAATTTGCCTGATTTTAGTTTGGCCATCTTAACACCTACACTCCATGCAGGGCCTTTTGTTTTACTCCCTGTCTTACTTTCCGTACCCGCCTTATCCCAGTACCGTACTATCTGTTCAATATCCTCAGACAGCGGTCGTTTATCTATTACTTGCAACTTGTCAATTTTGAACATACCACCTTCGGGGGGCGTCGGGCTCTGTCCTACCTGCCCCGCATATCCGTATTGTCCTAAGTCAGCTTCCAGATCCTCAAGTGCACCCCATCCCATACGCTCAGGATCCAATAAGTCGTCCACGTACTTTTCCTTTAGATGGGCTGGCCTAACTTTCTCCTCATAGTTTCTAATCTCACCAGGCAGACATATATGGGAGGTACGGTCCTTTTTCTTATCCAAGTGATGGCCTGTAGGATCATTCTCATGAAGCCGCTGCATAATCATTACCATAGGCGAGCTGTTCTTATGAATCTTACGGGTAGGCAATGTACTGTCCATCCAGCGGTTGGCCGTTTCTAATTGGACAGGACTGACAGCTTGCTCAGGGTTAATTGGATCATCCACCAAAATAATATGGCCGTGGAAGCCCGTTAGTGATCCTCCTACGGATGTACTAAACCTGCTGCCGCCTTGGCGTGTGGATGCTGGATAGCCGGGTTTCTTCTCAAGGGTTTTTAAAACCTGATAGTTGGACTTCTGATCTTTGTCCTTCTTAATTGATAAATCCGGGTAAACCGCCTGGTACCGTTCCGACCGTATCAACTCTCTACATGCCTCCGCAGATTCTAAACTCAGGGTCGCTGCATACGATAACGTAATAAACTCCATCCAGTACCAACGGGTCCAACACCATGCGGGAAACATAATCATCGTAATAGTAGTCTTGGACGTGCCAGGAGGTACATTAATTAACAAGTCCTCTATCGCTTTCTTTTGGGAGCCTGTTATATCTTTCTGTGCCGCTACCGTTTCCGCCAACTCCTGTAACTGTTCACATATATATTTCATGTGCCAGTTTATCTGTAATGGTTCACTTGATACCACCGGCCACATGAACAGTAAAAATTTATAGAAGCTTCTATTATGTATCTCACGTTGAGCCAGGAGGGGATTCTTTAACAGGGATTGGACGACCTTTTTCTTAGGAGGTACTGTTCGTTTTAAGCGCCGAGTGTATGTCTCTTTCATATATCTTCCACCTGCACTTCTTCAGCCATCATCTCATTGAGGCCCATCTTAGCTATCAGTTCTAATTCCTCATCACTGTATTCACTGCTATCAGTTATCTGTTCCAATACGGTATGGATGTTCATGTCACCTGCTAACATATGAGCGTGTCTGTGATCGTGTTCTACTTTCCAGGTATCGCCCCATTCCTCTCGTTGTCTTGTATTCAACCATTTTATCATCGCTTTGGTATCAGGTGCGAAACGTTTCTGGTATGCATGTTCAATTATTTTATCGTATGACACTTCACTTGTAACGTTACCTTCTTCATCAAATTCCTTTTTAACTACTCTGGATTTGAAAAACTTTACGGCGGGTTGGGTATACTGTCCTGTGGCAACTTGGAAGAGCATTTCCGCTACCTTACTATCCGCAAAGGCACGTCCTTCATCTACCGCTCCCTGGAACTCAGGATACTTACGATACCATCCGTCTACTGTATCCTCTTTGACGCCAAAATGCTTAGCCATCTGCCAATTTGTAAGGCCTAGGAGGCAGAATTTGTATGCCTGTTCAATTACTTCCGGGGTACACATAGATTTGGGACCGGGTTTCTTACGTTTCGTTTTCTGTGGGGGCTTTGTACGTTTCATTACTTTAGATAGATGTTTATTGGTACGATCACTATTTAAACTTAATTATTTTTTAAATGAAAACGTACTAATCGCGGGTCCCTATAAGAAACAATTACCTACACTTTTAAAGAAACGTACTTTTTTTAAAGAAACTGTTGTTTTTTAAACGTCATCTTGCTATCTTTAAAGCAGACGGAAGACACAAATGTTATTTGACGTACTGATAGGCACCGAACAAGCTGGTTTAAACCATGCGAATATTTAGGTGGCGCCCCAAGTTAGCTGGTATAGCGAGACGCTGGGGACAGCCAAAGTGAAATTTTTCACGGCTTAAAATAGTAACATGCCTGCCAACGCAGAAGCCCACGCCTACTCACAACATTCAGATGCCTCTACTGGGTAAAAAAATTTAAAATTTCTCATGGACGCTGGGAACGTGTTCGCCTCCAAGGCGGATTTTCAAATACCTCCAGCCCGGATAGCAGCATCAACCGCACCTTACCAGACGAAACGCACCTGCCTGAATGAGCAGGGGGCGTCTGTCGGAATTTATCGTCCGGCACTGATGAGTCAGATTACTTATATATAACACAAACCAGGTGAACACAATGGAAAAGCTCAAACTATTCTTACATCAAGACAACGAACTGAAATTAGAAACAACACGTAACATTCCTGATTATGACACGCTTGCGGAGGTCGCTAAAAAGGCTGCTTTTGATTTTAAGATGGATCAGTTAGAAGAAGTATTCGCTGATGACTTAGAAGAAGAATTTGACTATACAAATTTAAGCGCCTGTCAAAACGGACCATCACATAGGGTGGGGCCTGCCACTGTTATTCAAGTCCAAGTTGTCTATAAAGTTGTCTATAAAGATTTGGATGTACGCAGAAGGTGGACGTACAACATAACCGCCACTTTTATTACAGTCTAACTGATGAGGATTAGATATCCGAAACGCCGTGAGGCGTCTTAGACAGGAAGCGTGATTCGGCTGGAGCAATTCGGCCTGCAAAGAAATGACGTACTTCCATAACCAACACTAACTTCCAAACAAACCACAACGGAGAAGAATTAATTGGCATGTTTGATATTGGTGCCGATAGTGATTTTTTTGACTTCCGTTTCGCATTCCGTAACAGTTATGACAAATCCATGTCAGTCGCATTCGTAGCAGGGACGGCTGTAATGATTTGTAGTAACGGAATGGTCCTTGGAGAGATGCAGTTTGTACGTAAGCACACAGGCTCTGTCGCAGACGAGCTCACTGAGAGAATTAAAAGCACAACAGGGGCCTTGTCTGATGTTTTAGACAAAGCTGGCCGCCATGCAGAGCAGATGAAAAACATTGCTCTTAACAACACTCAGGTTGCAGAACTTTGCGGCCGATGGTTTATGGAACAGGAAATTATTCGATCCAGTCAGCTGAACATTATTAAGGAGCAGCTGAAAAATCCTGACCATGAAGAATTCGCAGAAAGCAATCTGTGGAGCGTGTATAATCATGCTACTCATGCGCTTAAAAAAACAGCGCCTTATGAGTACATCAACAAATATAAAGACCTTCACAACTTTGTGGAAGCAGAGTATAAATTGGTATAATATTTGTACCCCGAACCCAAACCCTTCCTCCTTTGAACGGGAGGTTGGGTATTACTTTTACCAGAACGACATAAAACCTTAAAGAGGACTGTCATGAAAACTAAACTGTTCCGCATTAATCCAACTTTCGCACGTAAGAATAAACTCCCAGTATATTTTGTTGCTACCCAACTCCGGGAGACAAATAAAGCCGTATACCTTTTCGGCAGAGGAACCACAGAGACTAAAAAGCAAGACGCCTGTTCCATATGTGGCAGGGCCTTAACACACCCCGTATCAGTAGAACTTGGTGTAGGCCCAGAATGCGGCAAGCATTATTGGGATTGGGATGAAGTCGGAGGGTACACAAAAGAAAACGTAGAACGACTGACCAAAGTTGTCCAGGAACGTATCAAAATTGATTCCTGGCTACCACGCTCCGTCATCTATGAAACTCACGAAACTGAAGAAACTGTTAAGCCTCCCATGGACCACAAAATGCTTGTGGAGGACCGAACGGATAAACCTTCTAATAGAGAAGCGAAGGAGATAACATTTGAAAAATCAGGGGATAGAGGAATTAAAATGACGTTTCCTTTTGACCGTAATGTGATTAATCAAATAAAAACTATTCCAGGCAGAAAGTATCACAGTGAAGGCGCCAATAAATATTGGACGGCTCCCATATCAGTTGAAGCCGTTGAAAAATTAGAGCTTCTGGATTTTGAGATAGACAAATCATTGCTCACATTCCTTAACGAAAACAAAGTAAACATTGAGGAATTTGATGCCAATGATATAGACGTGCCTGGACTAAAGGGTACACTATTTCCTTTCCAAGCTGAGGGCGTATCATTTATTGACGCTAAAAACGGGAATGCCTTAGTGGGGGATGAAATGGGATTGGGTAAAACTGTCCAAGCCCTCGCCTACCTACAACTGCACACAGACAAACGTCCTGCTGTGATTGTATGTCCTGCGTCACTCAAATTAAATTGGAAGAAGGAGGCTGAGGCGTGGATACCTGATTCCAACGTAGAAGTCCTCAATGGTACTACTCCATATAAAACGAGAGGCAGTATTCTGATAATCAATTATAGCATTCTTAAAGATTGGGTAGATGACTTAACAAGCCGTAATCTTGAGGTATTTATTTTAGATGAAGTTCACTATACAAAGAACAGTAAATCCAAGCGAACTAAGGCAGCAAAAACAATCGCTAAGCACGCCAACCACGTTATTGGACTTACGGGTACACCCATTGTCAACAGGCCCGTAGAGATTGTGAATGTTGTACAAATGATTGACAAATCTGTTATTCCAAACAAGTGGTCTTTTTTACACAGGTATTGCGGGGCAACGCACAACGGATTCGGATGGGATTTCTCAGGGGCGTCTAACACAAAAGAACTTCACCAAAAACTGACGTCAAGTATTATGATTCGGCGCCGGAAAAAAGATGTGCTTAAAGACTTGCCTGATAAAATGCGCTCCTATATCCCAATTGAATTGGACAACTTGTCTACGTACAAACGGGCGGAACAGGACTTCATAGAATACGTCAAAGATCAAACGGAAGTCAAAGCCAAGCTAAAAATGGAACAGCTGAGAAAAGAAGGCTTGGGGGACATACTTCAGATTGACGATGAGAAGTTACAAAAGCTAAAAGAGCGACGGGCTGAATCTGTCAACGTGTTAACCGAAATAGAAGAGCTGAAACAACTTGCTGTCAAGGGTAAATTGAAATCAGCAATTCAATGGATTCGTGACTTCTTGGAGTCGGGCGAAAAGTTAGTTGTAATGGCTACCCACAAATTCGTCATCAATGAACTGATGGAAGCATTTGGAGACATTGCTGTAAAGGTAGACGGAAGTGTATCAGGCGTTGACAGAGATATTGCTGTTATGAAGTTCCAAGAGAATAAAAAAATCAGGTTGTTCGTAGGTAACATAAAAGCAGCAGGGGTCGGGCTTACCTTAACGGCCGCAAGTTCTGAGGTATTTTTAGAACTGCCGTGGACGCCTGGTGATGTACTCCAAGCCGAGGATAGAATTCACAGGATTGGACAGGAAGAAGCTGTCAACATTTACTACCTACTTGCTAAGGGAACGATTGAGGAAGAGATAGCAGCCCTCATAGACGAGAAAAGAAAAGTGTTGGACAGCGTGTTAGACGGAGAGGATACAGATACCACGTCACTGATAAGCGAACTGATGAAAAAGTACACAGCATAGCATTTTAAAATAATTTAGGTTTTTTTAAAATAATGGTTGACTTTAAAACTTGCTGTTCTTATTATATAAGTGAGTTAAATAATAACAAAACGGACAACATGATGAAACTTATCGAAAAAGAAACTCCACAAGGCTAAGCCTATTGACAGCAAGCGGTTTCAAAAGTGTGTAGCAATTGCCCTCAGAATTGTGGACCTGATGGCATCCGATTTTTACAAGTACGAAACACAACGCAAAATCAATTCTCTTGAACTCAAAAATTAACCTACCTTATGAAGAACCTAAATCTAATCAGAAAAATCGCTTGGACGTTTACGAAAAAAACTGGAATCGAATACCAGGAATTATTCAGTGAAGCCGCCGTTGCCTATGTGGAGGCTGCCAAGGAGTTCAACCCCGAAAGGGGGTGCAAGCTCAGCACCTTCACGTACAACTGTATGAAAAATCATTTGATTAATTTCTGTAAACGTGAAACCAAAGTTGAAAACCGCAATACGCTATATGACGATATGCCTGAAAGTATGCATCCTACCGTGGAGGAAACTGTCTCCATTGAGGAAGTTATTCAAGAATGGCCCGAGGACGCTCGCAAGGTAGCACAAATGGTACTTGAGTTTCCTGAAAAGTATATGGCAGCCACTCCCAATTACCGGCGCTATAATGTAGGGCCTGCACGGAGATTAGATAAAGTCAAAAAAGACTTACGGAACTTAGGATGGAGTAATACAAAAATAGAATACGCCGTCCTTGAAATCCAAACACAAATAGGAGCCGTCTGATGGGAATCGTAAACAAACAAGAAGAAAAGAATAGACAACGACGGAAAGCCTACCAGGAAAAGATGGCATGGTGGGTACTCACCAAAGGCATCACTCACCCAGCCGTTGAGATGCGGTATTTAGGCACCCGCTCCTTACACAAAAAATTTAACCAAGTTAATGATGAATACCAAGAACATCTAAACAAGGAGGAGGGATGGACATACGCAAGCTCCTTCACGACCACCACATTCCTATAGCCTCGCCTGGGGATAAGAACTACCGAGATGGGTGGATTAATGTGCAGTGTCCATTTTGTGCAGACCATTCCATGCACTTAGGTTTTAACGTCAACCAAGAATACGCACATTGCTGGAGATGTGGCAAGCATTTTATGGACACGGCTGTGGCTAAACTGCTTAACGTGAAGCCTTCAGCCGCTCAACAAATACTTAAGCAATATGGTGAGCGTCCTACCCGCAAAGTCAAAGAAGTGAAACGGAAAGTACGTGCCAAAGCCCATAAACTGCCCACCGATACGACGGCACTAAGAGCACGTCATAAACGGTACCTGGAATCTCGGAATTATGATCCTGATGAAATAGCATCCATTTGGGACGTACAAGGAACAGGACCGCTCAGTAAATTAGATAATGTCAGTTACAAGCACCGTATCTTAGCACCTATTATTTGGGATGGAGAACGGGTTAGTTTTCAAACCCGAGACATCACAGGTAAACATCCAGTGAAATATTTGGCCTGCCCCAAAGACAGAGAGCTAATTGAACACCAGCATATTTTGTATGGCAAGCAATCTGAATGGAGTGATGTTGGCATCGCTGTCGAAGGTATTACAGACGTATGGAGGCTGGGTCCAAAAGCATTCGGAACGTTTGGAATTGACTTTACTCGTCGCCAAATACGTGCCATGGCTAAGCACTTCCGAAGGATTATTATTCTGTATGATGAAGAGCCACAAGCACAAAAGCAAGCAGACGTTCTGCAGGCTGAACTGGTGTTCCGAGGGTTAGATGTGGCTAAGGAGGTTATAACGGGAGACCCTGGCGATTTGACACCTAAGCAAGCGGAAGCACTTGTACGGCGGGTATGGTAATAGTATTAATGAAAGTGATTTTGTATAATAATAATAATGATTAGTGATTATGGTAAATTTTGGTAGGTTTATCCCATAGTGCACCCCACGTCCTTGATAGGGGCGTGAGGTCTTATTTCAATCCAATGCGAGTTGGACAGTACCCGCCCGAAGAGAATAAGGACGGATTAATTAAATGAACGGAGGCGCCTAGATGAGTGACCAAGAAGTTTAATTTAATTTTTAACTAATTACGGGACCTAAGGAATCCCGTAATAAACACACACAAAACCATGAATCAGTGGGTGTTTTGCTTAGGAACGACACCGGGCTGCTTTCAAAGGTAGTCCGGTTTTTCTTACCTCCCTTAAACTAAACCAATAGACGAATCTTAGCCACTTGTACATAACGTTGAGTATATGGTTAGTGGCTTTTTTGCCATTAATTATATACGGTGTTACCTACTGGTGCGACTTTAAACGCCTAAACTCAACTAATAGAACTGAACCTTTTTCTTTTCTTTTTTGAGAGTTGGCAAAATTAATTTTATAAAATTAAAATATGACTAAAGATATAATACACAACGAAAATTGTAATGAAACATTTATCAAGATAGACGATAAATCTATTGATGGAATCATTACATCACCACCATATAATATTAATACAGAAAGAAGTGATTGTTACTATAAAAACGGATATTCTGAATTGGATGGATTAAGTGAAAATGATTATTTGGAAGTAAGAACTAATGAGTTTAAGCAATTTTCAAGAATGATTAAAGATGAAGGTGTAATTTGTTATAACATTTCATACGCAAAAGAAAATCCAATTTTACCAACATTGTTGATTTCTAAAATACATAATGAAACCGACTTAACTATTGCTGATATTATTTGTTGGAAAAAACCACACGCTATACCATTTCAAACATCACCAACAAAATTGAGTAGGGTAACTGAATTGATTTATATTTTTGTAAAAAAAGATAGGTTGCACACATTTAAAACAAATAAAGAAGTTAGTAAGATTAATGAAAGAACTGGGCAGAAATTTTATAAAAACTATATAAATTATATTGAGGCAAAAAATAACGATGGATATATTTGCCAATTAAAAGCATCATATTCACAAGATTTATGCAACCAATTAATTAATATCTATTTTCCTAAAGGTAGTTTAATATATGACCCGTTTTCTGGGATTGGTACTACTCAATTAAGTTGCATTGAAAATGATTGCGAATATATTGGAAGTGAATTAACAACAGAACATTTTAACATAGCGAGTGATAGGGTGGCAAAAAAAAGAAAAAGATAATCAACCACCAACTTTGTTTGATGAACATAATTAAGCACTTGTACATAACACAGGCTATCACCAATAAATATATCACACAAATCATACAAACGAACAGAATTATGAAAAGCAATTTTGAAATATTTGACAGATACGGCAATGAATTACATATAGCCGATGTTCTTACTATGTTACCAGACGAAAGCGAATTAGATGAAATAGCTTTGAGTAAGTATGGAGATGACCCAGATAGCTCAATACGGTTTAACTTGATTAAAAGAATGGCTTTTATTGAAGGATGTAAATTTATGTTACAATTGATCAAAGGCAATTAGCCATAACGGACAAGGGTATGATGTCGGTTATTTACGAATTTTAAACACTAAATTTTATAAAATGAAATTATACAAAGGAGATTGCTTAGAAGTAATGAAAAAAATAGAAAGTAATAGTATTGACGCTATTATCACAGACCCACCTTACGGAACGACTGCTTGTAAATGGGATAGTGTTATTGATTTTGAATTGATGTGGATTGAGCTAAAAAGAATTATTAAACCTAAAGGGGCTATTGTATTGTTTGGCTCAGAGCCTTTTAGTAGTGCTTTAAGAATGAGTAATATTAAAGGCTACAAATACGATTGGATTTGGAAAAAGCCAAAAGGAACAGGACATTTAAACGCTAAAAGAATGCCTATGAATGACTTAGAAACTATTAGTGTATTTTACAGAAAACAATGTTGCTATAACCCACAATTCACAGAAGGTAAGCCTTATAAATCAAAAAGCGGTAAAAGTAGTTTTGATGGTTACGGAAAAGATAATAGAAAAGGTAACGACAATAATGGTAAGCGATACCCTAAAAGATTAATAGAGTTTAATGTAGTTGAACGAAACACATTGCACCCAACTCAGAAACCTTTATTATTAATGGAGTATTTAATAAAAACATACACCAACGAAAACGAAACAGTATTGGATTTCACAATGGGTAGCGGTTCAACTGGTGTAGCTTGTAAAAACACGAATAGAGATTTTATAGGTATTGAACTTGAAGAAGAGTATTACGAGATTGCTAAAAAAAGGGTGGAAGAAAAAAGAAAAGAAAAAGATAATGAAGCACCAACCTTGTTTCCAACCTTGTTTAATGAACAGAACCAACCTTGTTTAATGAACAGAACCAACCTTGTTTAATGAACAGAATTAAGCACCTTACAGCTATCCATTAGCCCATCTAATAGGTGGCTTTTTTTACTGTAATAACCCCAGACACTATGAAACGAACTAAGAAAGATACCCCGAAAACAAATGCCTGGCATCCTGATCAATTAACTGTCACAGATGCTGTCTATTTAGATAACTACTGTTCAGAAGCCTTCCTGGCAGTAAATAAAAACATGCTAAGATACCTTGGCGCCCACCCAGCCTTATTACTATCTGGCCTAATTGATAAGTTTAGATACTACAAAAATAATGACCAGCTGGTGGATGGTAAATGGTTTTACTTCACACGGCCTGAACAAATGAAGCAATTGGGCATGACTGAACACTTTATTGAAAAAGCTCGAAAAAAATTAGAAGAAATTGGCGTTGTCAGGACTGAATTAAAAGGTTTGCCTGCTAAACTACATTGGCGAATTGATACCAATCAATTGAAACAGGTGGCGGAAACAAGTATCCAGCGGTCATGGAAGCAAGTATCCAGCGGTCATGGAAGCAAGTATCCAGCGGTCATGGAAGCAAGTATCCAGCGGTCACGGAAACAAGTATCCAGCGGTCATGGAAGCAATAGTAGTATAAATACTACTAAGAATAAGAACAGAGATAATAAGAACAGAGATAACGATATCAAAAAATATACAAAAAGTGAAAAAGAACGATTACTTGATGAGATAAAGGAAACACCGTCCCAAAAGAAAATAAGGGTCCAAGAGGAGTTTGATGTATTTTGGGAAGTGTACCCAAGGAAGACCGGGAAAAAGCCCGCCAACGAAAAATGGATAAATTTATTCCTCAATTCTAAAAAAAGTGAAACGCCTACTTTTGCTGAAGTCATCCAAGGAATCAAAAAACAGGCCCCAATTTTATCAAAAAGAGAGCCCAAATATATTCCGCACCCTACAACCTGGCTGAATCAAAGACGGTGGGATGATAAACTTGAGGATATTGGAGGCGGTGATGAAAAAAGCAATCGCCCATCCAGCGGCCATTACGAACCAGATTATAAATTTTCAAAAGAAGACGGAACTATATGAAAACACGTACCCCAAAAAAATGGCAGAATCATGAACCCTTTATTGCCAAAAGATTATTTACAGAACGCCTGGCACATGATGTACAAGAATTTAATACTCCATCCAGCCTCCCGGAATTAAACTTGGAGAAAGGTGAAGGATTATTTTTGTACGGTGAAGTGGGTACAGGTAAAACAGTACTTGCCGCTCAGTTTGTTTTAGACTTGTATAAAAAATGGTGGATGGTTGCGGACCCGAAATTACAGTGGGATATCAATTTCGTTTCTGCCCCACGGATATTCCGAGAAATTAAAACCACGTTTGAAAAAGAGTACCAAATATCTGCCACTGAGCGTCTAACAGAAGACAAAGTAATTTCTAAATACGAAAAAGCAGATTTCCTTATTTTGGATGACTTAGGCATGCAAGGGAAGACGACGGATTGGCTGATCGATATTCTGTTTATGATAATTGATTACAGGTACGAGCATTTAAAGCCTACCATCATAACTTCCAATAAGTCTTTAGACCAACTTGCGGAACAGTTTGGGGATACTCGCATTCCATCGCGGATCGACAGAATGTGTAAAGTAATGCGGAAACAACCGTACACGTGAAGGGTGAGCTAATAGGTATCTGACAGCTGAACTGGAAGCGTGCCTAATTGAACCCCATCCTGTAGTATAAGATGTACATTAACAAGACATAACCATTCTAAAAGCGAAGACAACCTTGTATGGACGAGAATCAGTTTATTGAACGACATATACTTTTGGGCCTTATAACGTCCACGGAGTATTTAAAAGAAATTAGAGACGTCTGGGATGACCGTTTCCTTATGGCCCCGACAGCTAAACGGGTGGCGAGGTGGTGTATTGAGTATTACGACAAATACCGTAAGGCGCCGGATTCAGATATTGAAAGTATTTACTTTGAAAAATTAAGAAAAGGAAACATACTTCAGGATGAAGCTGAGGAATTAGAAGAAGAAATACTCCCAGATTTATCTGATGAATATGAACGTGGTGATAAGTTTAACGTGGAATATTTACTGGACCAAACCCGCACCTACTTCAATGAGCGGAATTTGGAAATGCACCAGGAGGATATCCAAACACTAATTGACCGCGGTGAAATAGAAGAAGCGGAAAAGTTAGCTAATGCCTACCGCCCTCTTAAAAAGGCACTTGAATCCTTTATTAACTTTAGTGACCGAGAAAGTTTGAAGCGAGTAAAGAAAGCTTTCAAACAGCAATCCAAGCCTTTAATAGAGTACCCCGGCGCTTTAGGAGAATTCCTTAACCATCATTTAGTACGTGAAGGTTTCATTGCATTCTTAGCTCCCGAGAAGCGAGGTAAATCTTACCAAATGTTAGACCTGGCTCGGCGGGCAGTCAAACAACGGTTAAAGGTCGCATTCTTCCAAGCGGGCGATATGTCTGAGTCACAACAAATAAGGAGGCTCGCTATCCATCTTGCTAAAAAATCTGATATGGAGCGGTATGTAGGTACACAATATGAGCCTGTCAAGGATTGTATTAAAAATCAATCAGACGAATGTGATCTTAAAATACGTGAACGACATATAGGCTTAATGGGGGACCATGCCCCAATCACACCTGAACAAGCTCGGGAGGGTCTTACACTTGACCAATTAAAGGAATTGAAAAAAGGCAATCCTGAATACCGCCCATGCTACAACTGTAAAAAATTTCAGCATAAACCTTGGGGATGCAGTTGGATCGACAAAGTGGATGTAGGAGCACCGTTACGTGGAAACGAAGCGGTCTCATTATTTGAAGAGTACTTTGTTGAAAATAAGCGTTCATTTATGCTATCCACTCACCCGAACAATACACTGAGCGTTGGTAAAATAAAGGGTACGTTAGACAAATGGTACAAGGAAGGTTTCGTACCTGACGTGATTGTAGTAGATTATGCAGAACTGTTGACAGACGACACTAAAGAATACCGCCACAAACAGGATGCTATATGGAAAGACCTGCGAAGTTTATCTGAAGAACGGCACGCCTTAGTTGTTACAGCCACTCAAGCAGATGCAAATGCATATGAACAAGGCCTGTTACGGCTCCAAAACTTTTCAGAGGACAAACGAAAATTCTCTCACGTGACAGCTATGTTTGGATTAAACCAGGACCCAGAAGGAATTGAAAAAGATATAGGCATAATGCGGATCAATTGCTTGGTAGCGAGAGAGAGTGAACAGAACCCTCAGCAAGTGGTACACGTACTCCAAAACCTTAAACGTGGGCAACCTGTCCTGACAAGTTATTGGTAGCAATTGATCATGAATTTGTATAATACTAACACAAGGAGAAAACATGGTTAAAAAATGGATGATATGCGTAGATGGAACACCTACTCTTAAACAAGGTGAGAAGTACTTGGTGGAATGCCGCGGAACTAAAGCAAAGGTAATCCGTGACCAGAATAATCCCCATCACATCTACGGAAACATTGTAAACATGAACCGATTTAAAAGTATTAAAAATGTTAAAATCAAGACACCCTAATTTGATGTGGTTGAATCAAAATTACAAAACCTTTCGAATGGAGATAAGAATCCGTAGACTCCTCCCAGCCACATCACGTATCATGGACAATTCACCTCCTCCGTACATACATTAGGAATGGCTTTCAAAAATGTAGAAAGCGCCTTCGCAGAATTTTTCAAAACACACTCTAAAATCACAAATAAAGACTACCATGAATAAGAGATCAAAATTATTTAAAGGCTACCCATTCGCCCATCGACAACCGGATCACGATGGCCATTGCGCTCTAATCCATGGTCATAATTGGGATTTCCAAATCGTTATGGCCGCAGAAGAATTAGATGAAAATGGATTTGTCTATGATTTCGGAAAGTTGAAATGGTTCCGGGATTGGCTTGAAGAGAACTTTGACCACACCTTAGTTCTAAACGAAGATGATCCAAGTTTAGATCATATTGAAGAAAGTATCGGAGGGCTTTCAAACATCATAAAAATTCCATCTTGCTCTTGTGAAGGTTTGGCTGAATTTGTATTCAAACGTTTGGAACACATGCTGGCAGACGAAACAAATTATCGCGTTCGTTTATTGTCAGTGACAGTGTATGAAAACGAACATAATACTGCTACCTATACGGAGGTATAAAATGAGAGAGAAGAACCTAAAAATATCTGAAGTGTTTCACAGTGTGCAAGGTGAAGGAAATACAATGGGCCTCCCATCTGTGTTTTTTCGCTTGCAGGGCTGTAACCTATTATGTGGTAATCCTCAGATAAAAAAACTGCCAAAAGCTACCCAGGACGAAATATACGAGTCACAGGGAGAGAATGCGGAGTGGACGTGTGATACTATATCTGTTTGGCTAAAGGGAGAGAAACAAACTCTCACTGACGTCGTGGAAGAATTAAAGGGTACATACGGCAAAGCATTCCTTTCCGGTTCACAGTTAGTAATAACAGGAGGGGAGCCTATGCTACAACAAGACGTCTTCCCTGAGTTCCTAATTAACTTGCGGTCAGCACTCCACAAAATTATCCGCGTGGAAGTAGAAACGAATGGGACCATTGTGCCTGATGAAAAGTTGTGTATTGACTCACCTGCATCAAGTATCAGCCAATTTAATGTATCCCCTATCAGCCAATTTAATGTATCCCCAAAGCTGTCCAATAGCGGCATGCCTGAGGAACGGAGAATAAAACCTGCTGCCATCAAACGATTTGTAGAATTGGCGTATGGAAACAAATCCATTTTCAAGTTTGTAGTTACTAAGGAGGAAGACCTAAATGAAATTTTAAGAGATTACGTAGAACCTTTTGAAATTCCTACTCAAAAAGTATGGTTAATGCCTGGTTGCTCTAATCGTGAACAGTTTGAAAAAGTAGCGCCTATGGTAGCGGATATTTGTAAGCGACAGGGCTTTCATTTTTCCAGTAGGCTTCAAATTAATTTATGGAATGAAGTGACAGGAGTATGAGAGGACGAATCAATTTTACCATCACCTTCAAATACGCGAATACTACCAAAGTAGATATCGTGGATAAAAAATTTGAAAATATGTATGACGCAGAACAGTGGGCGAAAAAAGAAGCACGTAAACGAGGAGCAAAAGAATATTGGGTGAACTGATATGGTTAGTATGATTAGGAAAATTAAAAAATTTAAACTCTCATCTGGATCCAACATCTTACACCTTCCTAAAGGTGCAGAAGTATGCCACACAGGATACCATCAAAATAAAATATCTGTTTGGTTTAAACTTGATCCAGAAGCCCCCGTCCGCCAAACTATTTTCTATGTAGCAAAGACAGATGAAAAATTTAACAGTGTAAAATATCAGTATCTGTCCTCCTGTTTAAATGGAACACAAGATCGAATTTGGCACATTCTAAAAAAAGTTGATAGAAAGTGACTACTCATTTGTAGTATATAATAAACCAACCCTTAAAAATTACCTATTATGGCTAAGAAAAAAACAAACGCAAAATTGAAAAGTTTTAAGGCAGCAGCCTTAGAATTGAATGAAGTTGTGGGTATTGAACCCCCAATAGAAACTGAAGGTGTAACGCTGGAGGAGCTTGCTTCAAAAATTAAGGAAGCCGCCACGCTACTTTATGAAGATGATGAATTTTCTAAAGGCACTGAAAAAGTTATCGCCTATGTCACAAAAGAAGCGGCTGAAGGTGAAGAAGAACCGGAAGAAGAACAAGAAGAGCCCGAAGTATCTGAGGAACCTGAGGAAGAAGACGAAGTAGAAGACGAAGTAGAAGACGCCGAAGTTATTGAAGAGGAGGAGGAAACACCTGCAGAAGAGCCGGAAACATTGGACAAAGATGAACTTCTTATCCAAGTAGAAAAAGCTCCAAACAGAAAAGCCCTGCTAAAAATTGCAATGGGTGAAGACTTCTTTGATGCTCTGGATGATGAGATGCCTAATTTGAAAACAGAAGAAAAACTCCGGGCTGCTATGCTAGGACTGTTTGAAGAAGGTGGAAAAGCCAAGCCCAAGAAAAAGTCTAAGGCTAAGAAAAAAGCACCTAAGAAAAAGGCCAAAAAGGAAATAGCCAAAAAACCACCTAAGAAAAAAGGCGCTAAAAGTCTAATGCAGCAATGCCGTGACTATTTAGAAGACCTTATTGAAGAGGGTGGCCATACCCGAGAGGAATTAGTAGAAATGGCCGCAGAAGCGATACCAGGATTGAAAGAAAACTCAATCCAAGCTGTCATCACTAACAGTAAAAATCCAAAGTATAATAAATTATCCAAATTGGTTGTGAAGGCCGAAGATGGAACACTCGAATTCGAAGGATAAAAAAATTGTCGTTGGGTTGTCTGGGGGGATGGATTCATCCACCCTCCTAGGCTATCTTTTAGACATGGGATACGAAGTTCATGTTTGTACATTCAAATATGGATCGAAACATAACCAATATGAAAACGAAGCCGCAGAAGAGGTCATTAAATACTATCACTCTCATGGCTTTAAAATCACATCACACTTCTTTGATTTGACGGATATTCTAGGCAACCTGAATTCCGCATTACTAACATCAAATGAAGAGGATATTCCTGAGGGTCATTACGCTAATGACAATATGAAAAGAACAGTCGTGCCTGGACGGAATCTTATGTTTTCATCTGTGATGGCTTCCTTGGCTGAATCCATTGGAGCAGATTTAATAGCACTTGGTGTACATGCGGGTAGTATGCTTGGATGTCATACCGGGTAAAAAAGGAGACTCTGCCAATCTGGGCAAGAAGCTTGGAAGTACAGAAGACCTTAAGAGAAACCGTGATATCATAGACAAGGCTGCCAAACAAGGCTTCCATAATATGATGCAAATGAAAGCGGAGAAAAATACAAAGTGCAATAGCCGGTAAATTTTTATAACCCAACAAAATAAAAAACTTATGATGTCACACGAACAAGAAATTAGAGAACTAAAAGAAATTCGCGTATGTGGATATTCGGATGATCTGGTCCATATAGAAAACGGACCACAAGAGGAGGAGTATAACTCTTTCAGCGGAATGTCCTTCGAAACCCAAAACGGAACTATAGGTGAAATATTCTATAACGACGAAGGGAACTGGGAAATAAAGATAAAGAACTCCGGTCCCGACTTTATATAGTTAATCAAAGCACCGGGCGAGGACTCTGGAGAAGAACACACTGGACACGCAGTAGGTTGCTCGTCTTACAGCGACGTAGCTGTATTTGTACCGGACACTATATTTTCAAAAATAATCATATAATCACCATAACATCAGAAAACTACTGAATGCACGGCACCTTCGTAAAATGCAAGAGTACCTAAATGAATACAAAAAGAATAAAAATTTCAAACCCAGCGCCAGGCTTCCTGGTTTTTAAGATAAAACGAATACTATGAAAATTGATAAGAAGAAACTGTTAAAAGCACTGACGATAGTAAAGCCGGGATTGGCCAATAAAGAAATGATTGAACAGTCTACGAGTTTCGCCTTTTTAGGGGACCGTGTGATTACATACAATGATGAAATCAGTTTGTCACATCCTGTAGAACAACTTGATATGACCGGCGCCGTAAGAGCAGAAGAGCTCCATAATTTTTTGGGCAAGGTAAAACAAGATGAAATAGAGATGAAGTTCACGGAAAGTGAGCTCTTAATCAAAGCTGGGAAGTCCAAAGCAGGTTTAACATTCCAGGCAGATATTAAATTGCCATTGGACGAAATACAAACTGAAAAAGATTGGCATGACCTGCCGGAAGAATATACAGACAACCTGATGTTCATTAAGGACTCTGCCTCCCGAGATATGTCACGGAGATTACTCACTTGCGTACATGTAACGGAATCAGGCATGGAAACGTCAGATGGATTCCAAATCATGCGATTGTTTTCTGAGGGCTGGCCATTTGGCAGTTATTTGATTCCAAGTGAAAACGTATCTGAGATCCATAAAATTACCCCCTCCCAAGTAGCGGAGACAGAAGGGTGGTTGCATTTCCGCAATCTAAATGGAACTGAACTCAGTTGCCGTGTATTACTTGACAAGTTTCCAGAAACGTCTCACTTGTTTGAAGTAGATGGGAATAAAATAGTAGATGGGAATAAAATACAATTCCCAAAATCCATGATTGACATTTTAGAACGGGTCATGGTGTTCACTAAGGACAGTGATCATATGTATGCGGATATGGAGATAAAATTTAAAGACAATACGCTCCTTGTCCACGGCAAAAATAATTACGGCTGGTTTAAAGAGAAAGCCAAAATCAAACACCAAGGAGACGGTGGCCGTTTTTGGATTAGTCCTGTACTACTTCAAAACATTTTGAAGCGGTCCACGGTCGGCGTGCTTAGCGATAAGCGTATTAAATTCGATGGAGACGGCTGGGAATATATAGCTGTCTTAAAACAAGGATAGGAGAGCAATGAATACTTATGAAAAAATCTTTCGAGTGGTTCTGACTATTATGATATTGGCATGCTTATCTCTGCCTATCGTAGTCATTTATACATTCGAGACAACCCAATGGCAAGCCTTTTCACAAACATGGGGATTCCTGGTATATGGATTCATTTTGTTTGTGGCTGGCATTGGCATTATAGAAGGCATATGGAGAACAGATTATGACAATTGAAGGACAGTACCCCACGTATTATGTTCAATTAGATGATTACGATATAAAATGGAATGGTACTCCATTAGGAGAGAATCATCCAAGTACGCATAACAGACTTAAAATGGATTTTTCTAAGGCCTCCCCTATACCTCCTGAGGAAGAAATCCCAACCCGCATCGCCCGGACTTTAGGGTTGGACCTTGAGTATGTCAAAGTAAATATGGATCCAACTATCTTTACGTGGCAGAAGCTCAGGAATCTTATTGATTCAAACGTTAATGTTTACAAAGAAATTTCTTCCATTGAAGTTCACAATTACAGTGAAGGAGCCATTAAGAACGTGGATATTGATTACACGGATGATGGCAAACTCATAATCACTCAAAAATAATGAAAGTTCAATGTATAAATTGCGGTGATGAATTTGAATTTGAAGTGGTTGTAGAAACGCTGGAAGGTGTAGATATCCATTATGCGGAATGTAGCCATTGTCCCCAACGGTACCTATCTTATGTGGTGGATAAAGAAATGCGAGAACGGTTTGAGAAAACGGCACGTCTTTTAAGCCGTTCTAAGAACCCAAGGAGGACGTTTACTCAACAACAGAAGGCCCAACGGAAGCACAAAAATATGGTTGATGAAAACCGCAGGTTAATGAAACAAAAGAAAGCAGAATACCAATACCTAACCCACCAGGTGATTCATGGACAGGATGACAAAAATAAAAGTTCGTAAAGATAACAAATCCATTGAAATTGAGACTACCGAACCCAGGTATATAAGTGACCAAATTTAAAATGAAGAAGAGATGAGCGGATTTTTTACTAAAAAAGAAACGGAATCTATATCAGCTATGAATGGGAAAATCCATTCCTGTGCTTCCTGTGGATTGTATAAAGATTGCCACTCCCCAAAAATGAAACCGTACGGCAAGTTTGAAAAAGGAATTATGGTGATTGGTGATTACCTTGATATTTTAGACGATGAGAAGGGTAAACCGTTCCAAAGTAAGCATGGTAGAATGCTGAAACGTACTTTAAAAGAACAAGGAATTGATCTGTTCAATGATTGTATTTCATTAAATGCCACAAATTGTTTACCTCCATTAGACCGCGAGCCGAATTCTACAGAAATTGACCACTGCCGCTCTGTAATTGTTTGGAAGGCTTTGAAAGAATACCAACCTAAGGTTGTCATTTTATTAGGAGAAGCTGCATTGGCATCTGTTATAGGATACACTTGGGGAGGTGGTACAAACATGAATAGGTGGCGTGGATTTTGTATTCCTGACCAGTCTCTTAAGACATGGATTTGTCCTACGTACCATCCTCGATATTTACATGAGATTGAAATGCCTAAGCACTATGTTAAGGCTTGGGAAGATGATCTACAGAATGCCTTAGATAAGGTTGACATCCCATTCCCGAGATATAGCAAGCCTGAGATACGTTATATGAAAGACAGCCGTTTTATCGAGGAACTCAGCCCCGTGCTTAGTAGCTTTGATTACGAAACCACTGCCATTAAGCCCCACGCCAAAGGTCAGCGGATTGTATGTACTTCTATCGCTGATAGAGAGGACCGTGCCTGGGTTTTCCCAACACCCAAAACTAAGGAGGGTTGGCAACCATTTAGACGGTGGTTGTATAATAAAGATGTACCAAAGATGGCCCACAACTTGAAATTTGAAGATACATGGAGTAAAGAAATTTTGAAGGTCCCTGTCCGCGGTTGGGAATGGGACAGTATGCTTGCCGCTCACATATTAGACAACCGCCCAGGTGTGAGTGGATTAAAGTTTCAGACATACGTAACATTTGGTATCCAAGATTATTCAATAGAAGTTGGACAGTACTTGAAAGCAGGAGGCGATGAAGATGGAGCGAATACCAAAAATGCTATAATGAAATTAATGAAAACTAAATCCGGTAGAAAACAAGTTATGGAATACTGCGCCTTAGATTCTGTATACCAATACCGGCTCGCAATAAAACAAATGGAGGCGCTTAATTATGGATTCTTACCTTTTTGAATTATGAAAAAACTAATAGCTATCCTGATTACATTGTTAACATTAACCTCCTGCCTAACCATGAAACCTGATTTTGTGGAAAGACCAAATGCCGTAAAAATTGGCATGACGACTACCCAAGTTAAGGCAGTATGGGAGCAACCCAATGACATTAATACCATACGATATGACAATTATTATCACGAACAATGGGTGTATAGGCATACCGTATATTCTTCGTATTATTCTCATTCTGAGGTGACCTACTTATACTTTGAAAATGGAAAGTTAACCGCAATACAAAACTCATGAACGATACAAAATTTACCCTGGTAGGAAATGCTAAATTTAGCCGCCAGCCTCCCCCCGAAGAAGTGGAAGTTTTTATTCAAGAATTGCAAAGGCTTATGAATGGCTTTAAAGTTACTAAAATAGACATGGCGTTGGATCCGTTTAATAAAGGCAAAATCAAGTTCCAACATAAAGGTCCAAATACTATCAATCTAAATTAAAAATGATATGAAACATTGTATTGAAATCCCGTTATTAATTGGAATCCTAATTGGATGGTGGAGGAGGCGGTGATGAAAATCCGTAACCTATATTTAGACGACCCAGACGCTACCAAAATAATTTGTGAAGACATATTCCTAAACCATAAATATGAAGACTAAAGCAACTCAAGCTGATGCCTACAAACTACTCCATGAAGGCGTTTTCGCTTTTTCGAGAGCAGAACAGCAAGGCATTCGTATTCACTTAGAATACTGTAATACCACACGGAAAAAATTAACCCGTGAAATAAAATCCATTGAACAAAATTTGTATAAGACAGATTTTTATAAAAAATGGAACAGAGCCACACGTGGTAAGCCTAATGTGAACTCCAATTCTCAGATAGGATATTACCTATATCAAGTTCTTAAATTAGAGCCTACCAAAACCACAGCTACAGGCCAAGGCTCTACAGATGAAGAAGCCTTAGAAAGTTTAGATATTCCTGAAATACAAGACCTTCTTCGTATCCGTAAATTGAAGAAAATACGTGATACATATTTAAAAGGATTCATGAAGGAGCAAGTAAACGGATATATTCATCCTAACTTTAATCTCCACATCGCTCGTACGTATCGTTCAAGCTCATCTAATCCAAATTTTCAAAACATTCCAAAACGTGACAAGGAGGCTGCTGAGATATGTAGAAGTGCTTTGTATCCGCGACCTGGTCACCAACTACTTGAGGTGGATTACAGTTCCATTGAAGTTTGTATTTCTGCCTGTTACCATCAGGATCCAATGATGATAAAGTACATAAAAGATCCGCACTCAGATATGCACGGTGACATGGCAGAACAAATATTTTTCTTAGACAAATTAGATAAGTCAATTCCAGGTCATAAAACGTTACGGAGTGCTGCCAAAAATGGTTTCGTCTTCCCTCAGTTTTACGGGGATTACTATGGAAACAATGCTAACTCATTAGCAATAGGTTGGGGAGAGCTTCCTGAGAAATCAAAATGGAAACGTGGACAAGGAATTGAAATTGAAGATGGCGTTCATTTAGCTGACCATTTGAAAAAGCAAGGCATTCATTCATTAGGACAATTTACAGGCCACATACAAAACATAGAAGATGATTTTTGGAATCGTAGGTTCCGTGTTTATAACCGATGGAAAGAGAAGTGGTGGAAGGAATTTCAAAAGAACGGATACATTGATATGTTCACAGGCTTTCGTTGCTGGGGACCTATGTCTAGAAATGATGCCACTAACTATCCTATCCAAGGCACGGCGTTCCACTGTCTCTTATGGGCGTTCATACGGTTAGATAAGGTGCTAAGAGCCAAGAAGTTCAAGACAAGGTTAGTGGGCCAGATACATGATGCTATTGTGTTAGACGTCCATCCTGATGAACTCAAAAAAGTTTCAAAAGTACTACAAAAAATTATGATTGATGATTTAGTATCACATTGGGATTGGTTGAACGTTCCCTTGGCTATTGAAGCTGATATTGGAGGGGTAGATGAAAGCTGGAATGAGTTAAAACCTTATGAATTGTAAAACTAAATACTGTACCAATCAAGCTGTCAAACACCGCAAGCTCTGCGCCAAATGTAGAAGCCGAAAGTATAAACGGGAGCACCCTTTCAAATATTTTTATAACGTCCATAGACAAAATGCCAAAAAACGAAACATCCCTTGGGAATTAACGTTTGAAGAGTTTAAGGAAATATGGGAAGAAAGTGGCAAATGGAATGAAAAACGATTTAATACTGAGTTGTCAAAAACTACCTGGACGTTAGATAGGAAGAATGTAAATAAAGGCTACACCAAAAATAATGTTCGTGTCGTTTCAATGATGTTAAATGTAGAAGTGTGGTGGGAAGAAGACAGGTGGCAAATAGATTTTAATTGGCGGAAGCGATGGAGTGAGATACACCACAAGCCAATTGACGATTGTCCATTCTGAAGTGCCAATTTGTATAATAAAAATAAAAAAATGAAATTAAGATCTACCCCCGTATTATTTGACAGCAAGTTAGGCCAAGTAGAGGATTTTGAATCCCCCAAGCCTAGGTACAACATGTAGGCAAGTTTCGCATTGGTTGTCAAAAGGAAGTGTTTTTAAATTTGTAGTACTCGTAAAAAATCAAACAGAAGAAAAAGAATGAGCTTATATCATAAATATCGCCCACAGAAATTCAAACATGTACACGGAAATGAAGAAACAGTTGATGCCTTAAAGGATATGATGGCTAACCCTGATAATTGCCCTCATGCAATGCTATTCCATGGGCCTACAGGATGTGGCAAAACGACTATGGCACGCCTGGTAGGGAAGGAACTTGGCATTAAAGGGCAGGATATGCGTGAATTGGACTCCGCAGACTTTAGAGGCATTGATGTCGTCCGTGATCTACGTAAGCAAGCGCAGTATAAACCACTTGAAGGTAGCAAGCGGATGTGGATACTGGATGAGTGTCACCAGCTAACGAAAGACGCGCAGTCAGCCCTTCTCAAGATACTTGAAGACACTCCCCCTCATGTATACTTCGCACTTTGTACAACGGATCCACAAGGATTGCTTAAAACTATCCGCGGGCGGTGCCAACAATTTGAAGTGAAGCCTTTGTCTAGAAAAGAAATGACAAAGTTATTGGTTAAAGTCACACGGGCTGAAAAACAGAAGCCCCAAAAGGATGTCATATTACGTATTGTAGAAGATACAGAAGGCAGGCCCCGAGAAGCTCTCCAAATATTGGACAAGGTACTTCGGGTCCACCCTGACAAGCGTCTACAAATGGCAGAACAAGCTGAGTATCTACAGAACGAATCCATTGAACTATGTAGGGCTCTTATTAAACGAGAACCTTGGTCTAGGGTCCGTAATATTTTAAAAGGACTGAAAGATGAATCCCCTGAATCCATTCGACGCCATGTACTTGGGTACGCCCAATCCGTGGTCCTAAATGGAGACAACGAACAGGCTGGCGGCATCTTAGAAGAATTCATTCATCCATTTTACGACAGTGGTTTTTCTGGTGTGGTTTACGCCTGCTACGTCGTATGTAAAACCTAAAATTATGATTTTATATATCTTTGAAAATATCCTACATCAAATTAAAATAGGTGGCCGACCTCCAACCGTTGTTTACCGCATAACTAAGCAACAATATGATGCTTTCTGTAGAGCCATTGATAGGAATATTGATGAGGAAAAGGTAGATGCTGAAATTGAGAAGTGGGCAACATATAAAGACACCTGGCGTCTTAAACTAAGGCCCTCGGATGCCATGGATGTTGAAAACTGATTTGTATAATAAAATAAAGGAGAAATGAAATGACCTTAGAAGAATTTAAAAGAGAAAAGGAAGACTTAGAACTTGCCATTATGGGAATGGTAGATGAATTTGAGAAGGATACAGAAACTGAGGTAAAAGATATTGATTTTGAACGTATTGATACATCCACCCCAGGGAAACGTAGTAGCCTATTAAACCGAGTATTTTTGACGGTAGAAATATGAAAACAGAAAACAAGAAGTACACCATGGAATTAAATTACGAAAAAGACACGTCCATTGATGATTCCGCTTTAGATGTAGAATGGTTGGACCAACCTAAACTGACAATGAAGTATACTCGCCTGGAAGCGAAGGCCCGGAAAGAACTTGATGAAGCTAAGGCCCGCCTGGATATTATAAAGGCAGAATTAGACCAGGATATCCGAAGTGATCCTGATGCTTTTGGATTACCTAAAATTACAGAAGGTGCTATCCAAAATGCCATTAGTGTATCTAAAAAATGTAAGGATGCAGAAGCCGACGTTCGTGAAGCTTCCTTTGAATTAAACATGACCCAGGCCGCCGTCCGTTCTATTTACGCCAAAAAGGATGCTTTAGAAAATCTTGTACGGCTACATGGCCAACAGTATTTTGCAGGCCCTCAAGTTCCCCGTGACTTATCAAAAGAATGGGAACGAAGAGAGAACCAAAGGCAGAGTAATACCAAAGTGAAAATCCAAAGAAGGAAGAAATGATAGGCGAAATTATCACATACATAGCAGTGGGGGTAATAACCATTATATTGGTTCCTTTTATAGCCTACCTGTGGGGGCGTTCACAAGCCTCAGGATGGATCGAAGCATTTAAAAAATCAAACCTTACAATTAACAACAAAGAAGACAATGGCAAAACGAAAGAAAAGTAAAAAGAAAAAGTTCAATACTAATTTTAAGAAAGCTGTCCGCAGGGATAGTGAACGGCAGCAACAGAGTCAATCCAGTTACGGATTCCTCAAGTTGCCAAACGGGATTCCTATTTTCAATCCCAAGCCCAGTGGACGTGTCAAACTTGACATAATGCCATATGAGGTTACACTTGAAAAGCATCCTGACAGATACGATGATGAAGGTATTGCAATCCCTGGAGAACTGTGGTACAAACTGCCATTCAATATTCACCGTGATATTGGTGTTGAAAATGATGCCGTTGTTTGTCCACGGACGTTTGGCAAGCCGTGCCCAATTTGTGAATACAAGGAGAAGCGTCTCAAAGAAGGAGCCGAATGGGAAGAAGTTAAGGAACTAAAAATCTCCCAACGAAACTTGTATGTGGTCATCCCTAAGAAATCAAAAGACCACGATGAGAAACCTCATATTTGGGAGATGAGTCAATTCCTTTTCCAAAACTTACTCAACCAGGAGTTAGAAGAAGATGAGGATAATGCCATATTTCCTGACTTGGAAGAAGGGCTAACTTTAAAAATCCGTTTTGATAGCTCACGGATCGGTGACAGTAAACCATTCCCAGAAGCAAGCCGGATTGATTTTTACGAAAGGGACCATGCTTATGACATGGATATTTTGGATGACATCCCCAACTTGGATGAGTGTTTAGAAATCCTCTCGTACAAAGCATTGGAGGCTAAGTTTATGGAACTTGACCCCGAGGATATTGTACATGAAGATGAGGAAGATCTTACCGTGGATGAAGAGGAAGAGGATGATTGGGATGAAGAGGAAGAGGATGATTGGGACGATGAGGAGGAGGAAGAAGATGAACCTAAACGTCGCAAAAAATCCGTCAAGCCTGAGAAAAAGGTCAAGCCTAAGAAAAAGGCTAAAAAGAAATCCAAGCCTAAACCTGAGCCTGAGGAAGAAGACGAAGTACTGGAACAGGAATTCGAATTCGAATTCGAAGAGGACTGGGATTTCGATGAAGATGGATTCGTCGATGATTTCGAATAAATAAAATATACAGGAAAGCATGAGCAAAGAAAGAAAAGTGATGGTTGGGGCTGAAATCCCTGACCATCTTAATCAATATTTATTACTTTTTGCTGAGAAACTTGGCACATCTAAAAGTGAGGTTATGCGACAAGCCCTAACAGATTGGGTCGTACGTGACCAACCACATAGAGATGATCTTATTTACAACATTACAGAACAGCTTCAACAGAAATGGGATAGGACCCGTTTTAAATTGAATGACAATAAGGTCGATGAAGGTTTTGAAAAATTCAAGGACAGACATTCAGATCGTTTGAAAAGCCGTGGACTCAATAAGGAGCATGTCAAACAAATCATAAAAAATGTAAGCAAATAAATGACCAATGAAACGGAAACAGAAAAAACCTACCTCGGAGTTGTCTACACAGATGAAGGAAAAGGCTAAAAAATCTAAGAATAAAAAGAAGGACGAAAAAAAGTACGAAGGCAATGCAGAACTGATGGTTAGCACTGGTTCCACATTATTGGATTTGGCCATCAGTGGAGGGCGTAAAAGAGGAGGCGGGATTCCTGGTGGAATATTTGTGGAAATATTTGGCCCCAGTGGCGCCGGGAAGACCGTCTTACTTTGTGAAATTGCTGGCGCCGTTCAACGTAAAGGAGGCGAAGTAATGTTCAAGGATCCAGAGGCAAGATTGAATAAGCAATTCGCCCAAATATTTGACTTGGATGTGAACCATGTAGATTACGATACACCAAATACCGTCCCCGAAGTATTTAGGCCAATACGTGCCTGGGAGCCTGAGGATACCAAAATAATCAATGGTGTATTCGCTGACTCCTTAGCCGCACTTTCAACAAACTTAGAAATGAGTAAAGAAGAAGGTGATAAGATGGGTATGAGACGTGCGAAAGAATTCTCAGAAGAACTCCGCAGGACGTGCCGTATCTTAACTGAACGAAATATGTTATTGGTGGCCAGTAATCAATTACGAACGAACACGGATGCTGGACCATTTGGGAGGAAGCATACGGCCCCTGGAGGTAATGCCTTGGAGTTTTATGCAAGCCTTAGACTCCGCCTTGTCTACTCCACTAAAATTAAAAAGAAGAAAACCTACCACGGCAAAAAGATTCAGAAGGTGATAGGTATCGAAACAGAAATCGAAGTTGACAAATCTTCCGTATGGGAACCACACCATACAGCACCACTTACCATTTTATTTGATTACGGAATTGATGATGTACGTGACTGCCTTCAGTTTGTAAAGGATTACAGTAAAGAAAACGTATACACGCTAGGAGGAGAAAAACTACATAACAATATGGACAAGGCTATCGCAATGGTAGAAGAACAAGGTGAAGAAGCCATCCAGGCGTTAAAGGTAGAAACCATTGACCTTTGGGAGACTATCCAGGAGAAATTTAAAACAGAACGTAAACCAAAAGTAAGATGAGAATTATAGCACATGATCCTTCAATAGCAGCCTGGGGATGGGTTGTGGTTGAATACAGGAACGGAAAGCCTGTAATTTTAGACACAGGTTGTGTCAAAACAGAATCCGAACATAAGAAAAGACGGATACGTAAATCTGATGATACGGCAAGGCGTTTAGAACGTATTGCCAATGACCTTTTAGATCTCCATGACATGTACGACATCCAGTGGATAGTATCTGAAGCTCCACATGGTAGCCAATCCGCGTCAGCAGCCATAATGATTGGTGCAGTTGCAGGTCTATTGGTTGGTATGTCCACGGCTTTGAACCTCCCACTTGAATGGTACAGTGAAGGAGATGCCAAAAAGAATTTACTTGGTAAACGTTCTGGCTCTAAGAAGGAGACCATGGATTGTATAATAAGTATATATGGAGACACTTGGTACCGAGATACCAAGTACAAAGACGAAGCTGTCGCAGATGCCTTAGCCGTGTTCCATGTAGCGGAGGCAACATCGCCTGCACTGAAACATTTACTACAAACATCTAAAACATCTAAAACGAAAATAACCAGGACCAAATGAAACGGAAGAAACGACCTACCCCGAAGCCCAAAATACGAGCGGACAAAGAGAAGTTAGAAAAACGAATTGAAAAAATTTCTATAGATTGGAATGCTGACGAAAGGGAAACATCAATTTTATTTTACCATTCTCAAAAGGTAGTATTCTTAGAAACTTCATATCCATCGACTGCCCGCAGATGGTTTGCTAATCTATGGGGTGACCCTGAAGTACATTTTGATATGCATACGGACTCTCTTAAAATTCAGGTGCCCTGGGAGTATTGCCGCCAACCTGATCTAATTCTAATGGCCAAACACAGAAAATATGACAGCTGAAGAAAGACATGCGATAATAAAAAGAGCTGGTAAAATGGAATCCCGGTTACGGAAAATCCATGAAATGAAAACAGGTAAATGGATACTTGGTTTCGCATTGGCAGGAGGTCTAAAAGCAGATCCCTTAGCAAAGACTTTTATTACTGATGAAAAGTTTTTAGGGTCGCCTTATTTGATTGATTACAAGGAACCTGATACCATGTTAATAGCTACCAATCCATTGGAGGATTAATATGTCTATGACAGATGAGAGAGGGTTCCATTTAGAAATACACGTACTTGGCAACAAGGAAATTCACTACCATGACAAGGAATCAGATAGGTTTGAAAAGCAGGCTACAAAAATGCTAGCAAACTTCTTGTCAGAGAATGGGATGACCCGACAATACGAGGTATCGACAAACCCAGGTGAATTATACGCTCAAAACATAACCATCAAATGGCATACGGTGTGATACAAAAGATTGAAATAGAAAACTTCCAAAGCCATAAGCACACTGTCGTGGATTTGACCAACGGCGTAAACATTGTCGTAGGTTCCTCAGACTCAGGCAAGACAGCAATCATTCGTGCTCTCCGTTGGGCGGTTTGGAATAGACCATTGGGGGACTCCTTTCGTTCGCATTGGGGAGGAGACACCTCAGTGGTCTTAACTACTGACACACATGTTGTTGAACGTTTTGAAGGCAAGCACGACCATTACAAATTATGGCCTTTAAATGAGGACGGCGAAAAAGGAGACGTCTTAGAATTTAAAGCCTTTGGTACGGAACCTCCTGAAGAGATATTAGACGCCTTGAACCTCTCGGAGTTAAATGTACAAAACCAAATGGACGGGCCATTTCTTATTTCAAATAATCCCGGTGAAGTATCCCGCCATTTCAATAAGATTGCGAATATTGACAAAATAGATTCTGCTTTAAAAGCTGTAGAAAGTTGGGTACGGAGAATTAACCAAGATATCCGAAGCACTAAGGAGAATATTGAACGGTATGAGAATACGTTAGATGAATTTGAGTACCTGGATAAAATGGAAATGGATGTGGAGGTATTGGAGGAAATGAATAGCCAGCATAAAGCCTTGGCAAATAAAGCCTCCCAATTGAATAATTTAGTAGATAGCATTGAAAAAACAGAAGAAGAAATTGAAGATAAATCTGAACTGCTCCCACTGGAAGGACAGGTAAATAATTTGGTATCCTTGTACGCTGAAAAGAACGATGGCAGAAAAGAATTCAAAGAGCTGAAAAACCTGTGCCTCTCCATTGTAGATTGTCAAAAACAAATTAAGGACCATGCCGCATTGTTGAACGCTGAAGAGACCGTTGAGTCTGTATTAGATCTGTATTCTAAGAAGGCGGAAGCGGGTAAACAGTATAAGCAGCTTAACCGCATACTTGAAGCGGGGCAAGACATAGAAAACAAGGTTTCAATATTACAAGGTAAACTTGGGGATTTGGAAAATGAATGGCATGAAAACATGCCTGACATCTGTCCACTTTGCCAACAGGAGGTAGCATAATGACTGATCAAATGATAGAAATTTTGATACGGGAAGGAGGGGGCGGTTTTAAGCCCGAAGAATTCCTTGACAATAGAGACCAATTAGAGCCCAATATCGTGATGGAGATTGTGGCTTTTAGAAATTGGAAGGAAATAATTGACCGTGGCATCATGCTCCAAATTACATCAGCCATGAGGTATTACGGGAGTCATAAACTTGGACTCGCCTTGGACTTCCTCATGTGGACAAAATGGAGGGAGGAGCAACCTAACATTTATACCATGTGGTGCCTTATGACCACGTGGCCTTGGATGGGTGTGGGTATCTATTTTGACTGGAAGGATGGGATAGGATTCCATGCGGATATCATTAACCCTCCACACCGACAAAGACCCCTGAGATGGCTTAGGGTGAATGGTGTTTACTACTACCAATCCATGACCGACGGGAGGTTCCATAACAAGAAAAAAGGAGCCACTACATTGGAGGAACAAATTAGAAAATACAAGGGGAACCATGGATAAACGAATACGAAAAATTCTTTTTATGTATCTGGCAAGTATAGTGATAGGAATGGGCTTGGTTGTGGGCCTGGCCTCTCCTCCTAATCCTGAGAGTACAATCATTGAAGAGATACAAAAGACAGAAAAGTACTGCCAGGCTCATAATAAACCAGAACATATTTGGTATATTGAAGGTAAGCCCTACCTGGTAGATGAAACACCGCGGGGCTTGCATGAAATTGTAGGTTTGTATAACAGATGGCATGAGGATTAGATATGTATTTTGGAGGATATTTTTATCAGGAAGTTGAGCTGGCATATAAGTTAAAGGCGCTGGGTCATGTGACGGAGGATGATACGGACGACAGCCACTTATCACCGTACGAATACCTATCCAAAAAACTGTTAGAATTTTGTAGGAAGACGAGGACAGACCCATCAAACTTTTTCGTGCGTTCAAACAAAGTCAAGTACGTACAATTGAGAGTAGCCTTTGTGCACTTCCTACCTGATGAATATAGTTCATCTCGAATCGGTGAATTTTTTGGGTACGACCATTCCACGGTGATTCATTGGAGAAAGCTCCATTCAGAATATTACAATTCATTTAAAGATTACAGAAGATTAATCCATTTATCACAAGATTAATCCATTTATCACAAGATTAATCCATTTATCACAATTACCAAGAGGTGCTTATGCTGAAACGCTCGAAAATACCTGTTACACCTGATTTATCAAATAACCAGATTAAAGAAAGAGTGATTGGTGATCCTCAATTCCGGAGAGTAAAAACCACTAAAGATTTTGACAAGGTTGTTGAATCCTTTCAATATGCAATGGATAAAAAGAAACCTTGGCATAAACGAATTGGTGCATTTTTGAGAGGTGAGAATTTACTCGGACAAGGAGTAGGCGCCGTGGTAGATATTGCCACTCTGTTTCTACCCTTTGGCCACCAAATAGACAATGGGAGAGATACCATTCGTGCTGTCTTATCCCGCAATCAAAAACAAACCAATAAACCAATGCTTAAAAAAATCCTAAAACTACGCAATTTCGTCAACATACGAGATGAAAACGGAAACTTTTCCTGGCAGGAACTTGGTGCCTCTGTATTACAAATAGTCATCTCCGCGGCTATTGTGTATGGTGCTGTCCAACTTGGAATCTGGGACCAACTGATGGAATTTATCAATGCAGGTAACGGCGGATAAATTTTAATTCTAACCTGGTTTGTATAATACCATAAAGCCCCAATATGAAACGAACCAAAAAAACAAATATAGAGGATGAATACGCCTCATTCGGTGAATTAGAAATTGCCGAAAACGTAGACGTCCACGCCATCCTGACAGCGGATTGGCATATCCGAGAGGACGTGCCAGTCTGCCGAACGGATGATTTTATTGAAGCCCAATGGAATAAGGTCCGAGAGGTCCGAGAGTTACAACAGAAATATGATTGCCCTGTTTTGCATGCTGGCGATTTATTCCACCATTGGAAACCCTCCCCTGCCCTCCTTACAAAATGCATGGAAAACTTCCCCTCTGAATTTTGGACTGTCTATGGCAACCACGACCTCCCACAACATAGTATGGACCTGGCCCACAAGAGTGGCGTCACAACCTTAGCACGCTCCCGAACAGTGGATCTGCTGGAGGAAGGTCATTGGAACTACCCACCCAAAGAAGGAATTTTTATTGGAAACCGTCGTGTGGCTGTTTGGCATAATATGGTATGGACTACTGACGTGCCTTTCCCAGGTGCCGAGGATGAAGATGAAGGCCACAAAGTACTTGATGAGAATCCACAATTTGATTTAATACTTACAGGCGATAACCACCAGCAGTTTATTTGTAAGCAGGAGGGTCGTTTATTAGTTAACCCAGGCAACCTAACAAGACAGTCCGCCGCCCAATCAGATTTTGAGCCTTGTGTATGGTTATACAATGCCAGGGAGAATTCTGTCCAAGCACATTACTTTGATATTGATCCTGATGCGGTTAGCCGTGTTCACATTGAAGAAATGAATGAACGCGATGAACGTATTTCAGCATTCGTAGAACGCCTGGATACAGAATGGGAAGGCTCGCTGGACTTTGGTCAAAACTTACGAGCGTTTGGTAAGGAAAATAAAATTTCAAAACCGGTGATGGATATCGCCTACAAAGCATTAGAATCATGAACCAGCGTAATCAATTATGGTATTGGATACCCTTGGTAGGTATTTTCCTAATGCTCAAGGATGCCCGTAAGCCCGGTAAATTGGATTGGTATTCCACGGAATTTTATGTCGGGGAGCTCTGGAAACCTTGGCAGATAATAACCGTAGGAACTTTAATTTTAATTCTAATGGATTTGACAAAATGAGTACAAAATGAATGAAAAAGAATTACTGGACTTAAAAGAACAAATTGAAGATGCCAAAAACGAAGTAAATAAGTTGGAAGGCCGCCGAGAGCATTTAATGCAGCAATTAAGTGATGATTGGGATTGTGAATCACTTGAAGAAGCCAAAAAGAAACTTGGTGAAATTAAGGCCTCAGTCAAACAAACAGATGAGAAAATCCAAAAAGGTGTGAAAAAAATACAGGAGAAATATGAGCTCGCCTGATTCAACAGAAGTAGCTGACGCCCTGCGAGAAATCGCTGATGAGATTGAAAAGAGTGATATACGTTCGTGGCATGTACACATAAATTCAGGAACCGTGGCAGAGGATATGCCTAACCTTTCTGTAAACCATTACTACAATGGAGACATGGATGTCGAAATTAACATATCATATTACTCTAAAGAACGAGACCAACGTTCAAAATACGTGGAGGATTTGAAAGAGCATGACAGTCAAAGAACTTAGAACAGAAGTAGACCAGCGTCGCGGCCGCCAATCACAGGTGGTTACGAACCTTACAGAAGCGGAGGAAACGTTCGAGGAATTACAAACCTCCTTGGAACAACATGAGCAAGCTCGTGAAGTAGTGAAACAAGCGGGGCTGAAAACACAGCAGGCACTGGCATTCCACATCTCGGATATCACATCGTTAGCACTCCAAGCCGTGTTCTCAGATCCATATAACCTGTCTGTCAACTTTGTACAACGAAGGAACAAAACGGAATGTGATTTACTGTTTGAACGTAACGGAGAAGAAGTGGATCCTATGGACGCCAGTGGGGGAGGGGCTGTGGACGTTGCCGCCTTCGCCTTGCGTGTAGCGAGTTGGAGCATGCAGGCACCTCGAACCACCAACTGTATTGTACTGGATGAGCCTATGCGATTCCTATCTACCGACCTGCAACCTAAAGCCTCAGAAATGATGCAGCAGCTGTCTAAAAAATTGAAATTACAGTTCTTAATCATTACTCATGAGGAACTGTTGACTGAAGAAGCTGACAACATTATCGAAGTCACTAAACCCAAAAAAGTAAGCCATACCAAATAATATGAAACGAACTAAAAAGAATAAAATGAATCCCGTTAAACATTGGGTACGCCAAATAGATAGAATGCTCGAAAAAGAGAAAAGGTATCAAAAGGCCTTAGGTACATTACGGGGTATTAAAAATACAATAGAAGAGACAGGGCGAGTTACCAGGAAACAGATAGCAGCGGTTAAGAATATTAAATATGGGCGAGGCTCTCATTCATAAGAAGCCCATTCTTGTGCAATTTGTGTCATTACACTTTTCATTCTGACCCGTTTACGATGGCGAAGGCATACTTTCCGCAAGTGTCCTTTCACATGAATCAAATGAGCTGCTCTCCATTCGTCCCAATTATCACACAGGTTATATTTTTCAGGCACCAAATTATAATCTGTATACTCATTTTCTATAAGGTATCCAATAGCGGATTGGTTTATGCCAGCGTATTTTTCCTGCCATTTTTCATGGAACTTTACATCTACTAACATGCGGGAATTCACTTCCTCAAAATCCTTCATAAAAGCCCGCCCCCGTTTGGTATACTTCATAAACATCACGCCTCCATTAATTGGAAAAGGTCCCGTCCTGTCAGTAAGGCCAATATCCTCTACATAATCAAATCCAGAGGCAGGGTAACGGAGGCATAGCATTCTCTTATATCTTTTTGAAAATTTGATCTAGGGTTTTCTCCATAGACTCTTTCACCTTAAAGGCACGGTCATATGAATTAATACCTTGGTCACCACTTTGGAGATAATATTGACGCTCTCCAGGAATGTGGAAATAGTATTCATGGCCTTTAAAATCGGCCACTTTCTTATTACGAAAATCCGCACTTTGACCGACAACAAGAAGAACAGTTTCATTTGGGAATTTATGATCCTGTAGATCTTTAATCAGCTTCTCTCTATTCCAAGTTTCTGGGAAGATGGGTAGCACCGTGACGTCTGAATCTACACCTAATTCTTTCCGTAATTCTGCAAATGCAGCATGGCGCGGATTATAAAAATTAAGACCAGCTTGCCGTGCCACTCTATCCGAAGAAGAGAAAATCCAAACAACCCTATTGGTAGGTCCTTTGGCTTTCTTTTTCACTTTGGCAGATGTTTTGGTTTCTGCCTTAGCTTCTGTTTTCGTTTCAATGTCTTTTGTACGCTTTGGTTTCTTTGAATCGTTCATAATTCTCCTGTTCGTTATTAATCAAAATTGATAATATGTTATTGTGAACTACCCATCGGCGGCAGAGCCGACCGAATGGGCTTCCAACTTCGTAGAGGTTTGCTGACTATCATAGCTCAGTCTTACATCCTCTCCATTGGTGTGATCGCCAGTCCCTGACGATAGTTGTTTTAATCCTTCGTTGAGAATATTGATAGCAGCGTTTCGATCTCGATTAACCGTATGACCATTACTGCATGTCCATTCTCGATCAGAAAGTTCTAAGCCTTGATTCACCCATCCGCATTGTGAGCACGTCTTTGAGGATGGGTAGAACCGGTCAACGGTTTCCATCTTCTTCCCATACCAATCGCATTTATAGGATAGGTAGGTCAAGAATGTGCCCCAACTTG
>Ga0306867_1000125_pt1 | contig 49766 bp, 36 predicted proteins | sample AntRauTorckE6831_FD_190432 | JGI IMG/M metagenome (GOLD analysis project Ga0306867, IMG submission 190432) | Saline lake microbial communities from Rauer Islands, Antarctica - Metagenome Torckler E6 #831 (v2) (version 2) | ecosystem: Environmental > Aquatic > Non-marine Saline and Alkaline >...
TAGGTGGGCCATACATCATGCTCATTTTTATAATCCGTGATGTAGTCGAAAAACTCTTTCTGCTTGCGGGTTAATTGTGCGTGATCCATAGATAAATTGATTTATGTGTAATATATGTGTAATAAACGAATAAGAATCAATAAATACAACGACCGGGCCAATAAAATGCAATCACGACTAAGCTTCCTTCTGCTGATTAGTTTTATCTTTGTTTTTATTTCCTGTACAAATGAGGATCCCATCTATATGAATGATGTGGTTGTGCAGGAGTATCAGCAACTTGCTGAGGCCATCATTGAGCGTGATTCTACAAAGCTGTTGTCGTTCACTGATCACTCGGCACCTGAAGTTCGGAGTTTGAGCTGGCGGGCACTGGCAAAAGCGATTATTGAGAATCCGGATTCTCTGTTGAGTTCAATAATAGAAACAAATGAACACGCAGCCTGGCTCGCTCTTAGCTATCAGGAGTTATCAGATGAAAGCCGGCAACGGTTACGAGAGATTTATTCCGGCTATCCGAATCAGTTTGCATACACTTGTGAAGTATTCAGACGACAGGGAGGTGAATCGGAATTAGCACGAATCATACAATATCTGCCCGAACTTGATGATGACTATCTGTGCTCAACCGCGGCCGGGCGAATCCTCACCCGGGAAGAAATATCAGATGAGAATGTCAGCCGATTGATGGAAATTGCATTTGATGCCGAGTCAGATATCACTCGCAGGAATCTATTGTATGGCTTGTATCGCAATCCATTGAACAGGCCGGATTCCGAGGATGAACTATGGAACTTTCTTCAGGATTCCTGGCTCGACATGGGTATTGGGAATGAACCGATGACGGACCAGTACATGATTGGCATATTGGGTGCATCCGGAGCAGATTTATTTCTGGATGAGATATCAACATTTGAAAATATCAGCAGCCCGCAACTGATTATCGAGTTTATCCGCTCACTGGACTTGACCGGTGATCAGGTTGAGTCCTATCAAACCGTTATTATGGATCTGTTATCTCACAGATATCCCACGATTGTCACAGAGATGCTCGATAAACTGAAATCGCGCGACTCTCTGGATGATGCGCTACTGAATCAGATCTATCAGAATCACATTCGGATGTCAAGAAATCCAGTTATTTTCATAACGGCTATTGAGCTTGTACAGTCAAACGGGATGGATATTAATCCGATAATGCGAAAGCTGGAATTTATTGAAGAACACAATCCCTATCTGATGAACCGCATCCTTAACATTTACCGAGAAGCAGTGCAGGAGGATATATTTTTAAACCGGGTTGAAGAGTATTTGGCTCAAGGTGGCATTCGGGGACTTCACGCAGCACAGGTACTTACTGGCTATTGGATTGACCTTGATGACGAGCAGCAGGGCGAACGAGTGAGACGCATGATGCGCGATGCGGCGGAAGCAGGAAACAGGAGCGTTGTGTCCGGGCTAAGCACACTTCTGGCGGATGAAACCCTGATTACAGATAATGATTTAGAGTGGCTTCAGGCAAGGTACAGTGAGTCAGTGGCCGCAAATAATAGTGTGAATATGAATGCTTTCCGGCAAGCGCTTGAAACCCGGTTTCCAGAACAGGACATACAATTTACAGACCCTGAAAATCCAACATTCAGAATCCCAGAGTGGGATCGTCTTTATGAGATCGGAACCCGACCCTATTGGCATCTTGAAACAGAAAAAGGGGAGATTGTGATACGGCTTGATCCATTGTCGGCACCCTTTACCGTGTCATCAGTCGACAGCCTGACAAGAGCCGGTACCTATGATAATATAGCGTTCCACCGGGTTGTTCATAACTTTGTCATTCAGGGCGGAGATGTAGGACGAGGCGACGGATTTGGCGGTCCGGGGTATAAAATTCCCACAGAGCCGTCACTCAGTTCATTTGAGCGCGGAGCCGTTGGGATCGCCAGCTCCGGCACCGACACGGAAGGCAGCCAATATTTTGTGATGCATCAGTGGGCACCCCATCTCGATGCCAACTATACGCTGTTTGGGACCGTCGTTCGTGGAATAGACGTCGTTGACAGAATTCAGCTGGGAGACCTGGTAAAAAAGGCATCCATATCTGTTCATTAAAAACGGCCAATTTGCTAACAACCTGAGTTCGATTATAAAAAACGAATGCAGAAGTCTTCCGTCGGCTGACGGAGAGATATTCCCCAGGGGATGCCTTCGGCGAGAGGGGTGTTCATCGGGTTTTTTCAAAATTCTGATGATCATCCCCCTTTTATAAGGGGGGCTTTCAATAACTTGATTTATTAATCGAACTCAGGCAAACACATAGTAGGGTCATGTGTTTGGTGTATAGTTTTCGGGCTATATGTGGAATGATTTTGAGTGTGAAAAGCATTATGTTTAATGTTAAACAATTAAGCAAGCAGTACTATGGAATTAGGTATTTATACATTTGTTGAGAACACGGCGGATGCGGAAACAGGAAAAACCCTTCATCCCGCCAAACGACTGAGTAATTTAATGGAGGAGATCGAGCTTGCAGATCAGGCCGGGCTGGACGTGGTTGGAATCGGCGAGCATCACCGCTCTGAATATATATCGTCGGCTCCTGCTGTAATTCTTGCAGCGGCCGCTCAGCGAACAAAAAACATTCGCCTTTCAAGTTCTGTTACCGTGCTGGGGTCGGAAGATCCAGTCAGGGTATTCCAGCAATATTCAACGCTCGACCTGCTCTCGCAGGGCCGTGCCGAAATTATGGTCGGGCGAGGATCCTTCACTGAATCGTTTCCTCTGTTTGGGAAAGATCTTGAGGATTATGATGAGTTATTCGCCGAAAACCTGGATCTTCTGCTGAAGCTGCGTGAGAATGTAGTGGTGAACTGGAGCGGGAAACATCGTCCATCTATTCCAAACCGCGGCGTTTATCCAAGACCTTTGCAGGATAAGCTGGCCGTATGGATAGCCGTCGGAGGGACGCCCCAATCGGCCTACAGGGCAGGATCTCTTGGTATACCGATGGCACTGGCAATCATTGGCGGGGAGCCGGCGCGTTTCAAGCCGTTTGCCGATCTTCATCGGAGAGGAGCAAGTGAAAACGGAAAGCCACAGATGCCGTTGAGTATCAATTCGCACGGGTTTATCGGTGAGACATCCCGTGAGGCTGCGGACATTGCATTCCCGGCATTTAAAGTGACTATGGACAAGATTGGCCGTGAACGGGGATGGTCTCCCATGACCCGGGAGCAGTTTGATGCCTCCATTTCACTGCAGGGCGCAAACATGGTTGGTAGTCCTCAGCAGGTGATTGATAAAATACTGCACCAGCATGAGATTTTCGGCCACGATCGGTTTTTGCTTCAGATGAGCGTAGGAAGCATTCCACATAAAAAGCTGCTCAAATCTATTGAACTCTTTGCCTCTGAAGTCGCACCTGTCATCCGTAAAGAGACATCTGCGGTTAAAGCGTAAGACTATTTCGACCTGTTCGAATTCCGTAAAATTGTGAAAATAAAGCGATTAGAGTAAATGATCTAGATCAAAAATGGTATGTTTTGCAGGTGCACTCACGTGCATTGATCGAAACCATAGAACATCACCCTGCAATATATGCGTGACTCGAGGTCGGGCGCATTTTCACATCACAGTTTACTTCTACTCTTCACCATTTTCTGGGGAGCCAATTTCATACTAGCTGAAGTTGCACTGAATGAGATGTTACCAATATCATTCAGTGTATCCCGATTTGTCATTGGCGGCATAACGATGCTCCTTCTTCTTTATCTGCAGTGTTATATTGATGCGAAACGAGCAGGGCAACGGCTGAAGTTTTTCCCATCGGTAGAGAAACAAGATTGGGGCAGATTACTGTTGATATCTGTGTTTGGTGCCGCTCTTGCCCCTTGGCTTGGTATAGAGGGACTGGGTATGACTCACGGATCGCGGGCCTCCATTTGGCTGGCACTTGGTCCGGTGATCAGCACCGGCTGCGGTGTGCTTTTCAGGACCGAGAAAATTGGCACCTATGGATATGTGGGAATCATTCTGGCGGGTGCAGGCACGTTCATTATGGCGCTCGATGGTTATAAATCCGGAGGTGAGTATTGGATCGGTGATCTGCTGCTATTAATCGCGCTGGTTCTGACTGTCGTGGAACTGCATCTCATCAAGCCGCTGGCGAAAAAGTACGGATCTATCAGCATGGTGGCGATGCGAACGGCAATTGGAGGGGCGTTATACCTGATGATAGCCACTCCATCGCTTCTTGGGGAAACCTGGCTGAGTTTTGGATTCTGGACCTGGTTTGCAATTCTGGCCGGAGGAGCGATTGGCGTCGGGATGGGGCAGTGGATAAAAGTAAGGGCGCTGCGATCCATTGGCCCTACACGTGTTGTTATTTACGGAAATCTCGTTCCGCTAGCGGCCATGATGATTGCTTGGCTGTCGATAGGTGAAAATCCCTCTTTCTATGAGATTTTAGCGGGTCTCCTTATTATTGCAGGTGCAATATTTGTTCAGTTACTTGATGCGTTCAGAACAGAACGCGATGACTCGTCCACAGGCCCCAGTCAGTAATAGAAGGCTTTTTAAAACCGTGCTTTTGCCACAATTCATCGTTATCACTGCGTGGGAATCGCCTTGCTCGGTGCGCGACATTGAAATCCTCACGTCCGCCAGCTGGCGAACTGGCCTTGGACTATGACAAAATACCTGGTTTTAAAAAGCCTTCTAATAAAGTGACATGTTAGAATATAATGTCGGTCACAAGAGCTAGTGCCGTTACCACTAAAATCATTTAGTTTAACTTACAGCGAAATCTGATGCATTTCCCGAAAACGATAAATTTGCATACTTAACTCATTTACTGGTAACGGTACTAGTCACCCATGTATCGATTCACCAGATCATTCCACTCGTCACCAGCGATGTAATCGAGTATAACCTGATTCATTTCATTGCGATAAGAGCTATTCAGAGGCAGTACGATCCCATAATACTGATCCTTGAATGTGTTGGGCAGCACACGTATCCGGTTTCGAAATTCGATTTGTGTGGAATACTGAAGAATAGGAGCATCGTGGACAAAAGCATCAATTTCGTTCTCTTTCACAGCACGCAGTCCTTCAGAAATTGACGCATATGATGTTGCCCTGATACGCTCTTCCTCAAGATACGCAAGTGTGGCAGACTGTTCGAGTGCCCCGACTCTCACAAATGGCAGGTCTTCCGGGCCGCTGATTCTGCTATCGAGCTGGGTAACGGTAAGGCTTGAGGCGATAGATGCAGTAAAAAATGAGATAACGATTATCGCTGTAAACATCCAGATAAAACCAACGACGCGTCCGCCGAAGGTGCGGGGGGATTTGTCGCCGTAACCTACTGTTGTCATCGTAACAGCCGCCCACCAGAACCCGCTGCCCACTCCCTCAGCTGCTGTTCCCCCGAACTCAGCACTGTTTTCTTTGCGTTCAAAGATCCAGACCAGGAAACCCCAAAATAGAAGTAGCAGCAGTAGTAAAAAAAGCACCCAAAGAAAATCAATTGAAAACATGGCCATCAACGACTGCCAGATACCAGCCGACTGGTAGGACACGGCAATCCCAAGGCCCGTCACGTAAAACGGGTGTGTGAAATCCACGATCTCCTCGCGTTCTGATGTGATTGTCAGTGCTGCGGCTGATGCATATAGTTCTCCATTTTCAACTCCCTCGATCAATCCCTGAATACTTCGCTCCTGATAGGAATAATCAACGCCTGTTTGATCAGCGATATGTTCCCACAGCGCAATAGTAAGTCCGCTGTACGAACCATCTTCTGCTTTGATCACAAATGGTGGGGCAACACGTATGCCGATAATCTGCTCTTCGTTTTGATCCTGAATGTCAAAAGCAATAGCGGGATGGAATAGACCGGAGACCAGAATCAGAAACGCAGGGAGCAGATAGTTAAATTTGTGCATAAGAAACGTGTCTTTCAAACAGTTTTTAAGGTTGCATTAAAGTAAAAAAATGAGAACTATTTTGTAGTATTTAATATATGCTACATAGTTTGGTGATACTTTGATATTGTATGATAGAAAACGACCGGCCGTCATGATGATGGATGCTTATTAAATGCGAGCTTCAACAGACACCAACCTGTCTTATACAGATGGTAGCGCCAATAAACGAGATTTAGAGAAAACTAATCTGAAAAGCTATGAAAATTGTATCAGCTGAAGAAGCCCTAAGCTATATTCAATCGAGACAACACATTTTTATTCATACGGCCGCTGCCGCCCCTCAGCAACTCGTCAAGTCGTTAACGGAACGTCACAAGGAACTGCGCAAGGTTCAGATTTTTCACCTGCATACCGAGGGTGAAGCCCCTTACACAAACCCCGAATATAAAGAGAGTTTTAACACGCACGTGTTTTTCACGGCTCAAAATGTGCGTGCGGCTATGAAAACGGGTAGGGTAGATTATATCCCGGTGTTTTTGAGTGAAGTTCCTCACTTGTTCAATCGTGGAATTGTAAATCTGAATGCGGCGCTGATCCAGGTGAGTCCGCCGGATAAGCACGGATTCTGTTCACTTGGGATATCTGTGGATGCAACACGGGCCGCCATTCTAAACGCCGATACGGTTATTGCTCAAATTAATCCGAATATGCCGAGAACACACGGCGACGGACTGATTCATGTTAGCGAAATTGATTACGCAACGAAAGTAAACGATGCCATTCCCGAACATCAATCCGCTACGCTTTCCGATGTTGAGCTGAAAATTGGCCGCCACTGCGCTGGTCTTACTGAAAACGGGGCCACACTTCAAGTTGGAATCGGCAATATTCCGGATGCTGTGCTGGCATCTCTCAGCAAACACAAAAACCTTGGGATTCATACGGAAATGTTTTCTGACGGTTTGATACCGCTGATTGAATCGGGCGTGGTTAATAACTCCAAAAAGAAAATACATCCCGGTAAAGTCGTGGCATCGTTTGCGATGGGAACCCGGACCCTGTACGACTACATGGATGATAACCCGCTTATTCAAATGCTCGATTGCGCATACGTAAATGATACGGCGGTAATCCGGAGAAATCCCAAGGTAACGGCGATTAACAGCGCCATTGAGATCGACCTGACCGGCCAGGTATGTGCTGATTCTATCGGGACGTATCAATACTCGGGTGTGGGCGGACAGATGGATTTCATTCGCGGGGCATCGCTGTCGGAAAGCGGAAAACCGATTATCGCACTGCCATCAACAACCGGTAGAGGCGATTCTAAAATTGTACCGTTTCTGAAGGAGGGTGCAGGAGTCGTAACTACACGTGCCCACGTTCATTATATCGTCACAGAGTATGGAGTTGCAAATCTCTACGGACAAAGCCTGCGCCGCCGCGCACGATCATTGATTGAAATTTCTCATCCCGATCACAGAGAAGAGCTCGAAAAAGCGGCGTATGAAAGGTTCAAGGATATGTAGACCGGTTAGTTTTGATTGAGCCGACTTTTCAGAGCTGCTTCATCCAAAGCTGAGATAGATGTCTCAGAAAGTCTTGAGTGACAGTCATCAGGTTCGTCTGAGATAATCCTTTATGGTGACCCGGATGAAATTATTGAACGGTCAACTGGCTCCAGCCGGCTGAGATCAATTGGGAATTGATTTTTAAAGAAGGCTCCACGCGCGGACTCTGCCAGCAACTCATTTCATTCGCGGTCTTGCAGGTCTTGGGTCCCCGATTCTGTAGGTGATAGAAAGATGACGATAAAATCGCCTGGAAACTTGCCCGAACGCTGAGAGAAACCGCAGTGGGTGCGCCTCGTTCTCAGTTCTGAATAAGCTCTCAGACAGAAACAAAACATGGTATGTCTGTTCAATCTCAGCGTGAAGATCTATTCCTCGGCGGTTTTCGATATTGATGGTGGATCTATGATTAGACAGACATACCATGTTTTCTTAAAAGCATCGGGAGGATGTAGTATCTTATGAAACCACCAATTCTGAATCGTAATTCAGCAGATTTCAGCCTATATTTACGGGTAAATCCAATCAAATCACAGGCACGTTGAATCAAAATTTACTAATAAAAAATTGCAAACCTGTCGGCAACGGGTATGACGGGAAAAAATCATTAGATATCCGAATTGAAGATGGAAAAATTTCTGAAATTTCGGAAGCTATAGAGCAGGCCGACACCGAAGTGTCATTTGATGCATTGGGAGCGTTTATAAGTGCGGGGTGGATGGATATGCATGTCCATTTTCGCGAACCCGGGTTTGAACATAAAGAGACGATCGAAACCGGATGCCGGGCAGCAGCCTTTGGCGGATTTACAGAAGTGGCCTGCATGCCTAATACCAAGCCTCCTATTCATACGCGCGATGTTGTAGAGTATATCCGCAAAAAAGCGGAGGATGAAGCCGTGAGCGTGCATCCGATCGGGTGTGTGACAAAAGACCGGGCCGGAAAGTCGATTGCGGAAATGGCGGACATGAAAAAGGGCGGAGCTGTGGCGTTTAGCGATGATGGCGATCCGGTGTATAACTCGCAGGTGATGCGGGTAGCGCTTGAATACTCATCCATGCTAAACATGCCGATCATTAACCATGAAGAAGATCTTGAACTGTCCCGACCCGGTCATATGAATGAGGGAGAGGTCTCAACGCGCCTCGGACTCGATGGGACGCCCGGAATTGCCGAAGAGACGATGATTGCTCGTGATATATTGCTGGCGGGGTTTACCGGAGGTCATGTTCATGTGGCTCATATAAGTACGCGAAAGGCGGTAGATCTGATTCGGCAGGCGAAAGAAGAGGGTATTAATGTAACAACCGAGGTGTGCGCCCATCATTTTGACCTGACCGATGAAGAGATCGAAAAGCGTAAGTTTGATACAAACGTAAAAATGCACCCGCCTCTCCGAACCGCTGATGATGTTGAAGCGATGATTGAGGGACTAGCTGACGGTACCATTGATGTGATTTGCACTGATCATGCGCCTCACGCGATTGAAGAGAAAGAAGTAGAGTTTATTTATGCACCCAACGGAATCATCGGCCTCGGAACGGTATGGAGTTTAACGGTGAAGCGGCTGCTTCAGCCGAGGAAACTGTCGATGGATCAGATTCTGGAAAAGATAGTCATAAAGCCTCGAGAAATTCTGAACCTCGATATTCCGGAAATAGCGGTAGGCGAACATGCCAATCTTACCGTTTTTAATACTGATGAGAAGTGGATATATACACCAAAAAGGGTCCGTTCAAAGTCTAGGAATTCTCCTTATCTGAATGAAGAGCTTACCGGGCGGGCAACAGCAATCTATAATAACGGTAAACTGATAGTAAACACAATAGACGGTTGATTCCAGAGTTGACATTTCTATATGAATAAGAAATCCGGCATTCTCCTAGTGTGGATACTGCTCTTTGTTGGCATATACGCCAATGCACGCGCACAGCTGCAGGATTCTCAGATGGATGTTGTTAACCTATTCTCTGATTTTGGTAACGTTTCGGCTGATATATTGTCGATGGAGCCAAATTATAACTACCCGTTTGAGTATCTGTCAAAACGGGCATCTATTCGTTTTATCGAGGATGATGGCGGGATCAGAGCTATCATCGATCATCTCGTGCGAATTAAAGTATATACGGACGATAGTCTTGAACTCGCCAAAGCATCGCTCATCTCAATTCCCTACTACGATTCCGATCGGATGGAGAGAATCCAAAACCTTGAAGCAATGACACATCTGCCTGACGGAAGCATAGTCAGGCTACAGGATGCCGCGGTGAGCACATCACAGCTGAACAGCCGGTACAATATTATGGAGTTTGAAATGCCGGAAACTGAAGAGGGAGTGGTTCTTGAATATAAGTATACCATTAACCGGCGGTACATCGAGGAGCTTCCTGATTTTTACCTTTCTCACCGTGTTCCTACGCGGGAGGCATCCATCACACTTCAAAATGAACGGTTTCTCAGGTATGATGTGGTTCTCGAAAACATAGAGTTTGAGGTTGATTACAGCCGCCAGGAGATCGACACGAGCAGTGTACCGCTGGTATTTAGTTACGAACGCCCGGAACCGATTTTGGTTGAACGGTGGTCGGCTAATCAAATATCGGCGGTGGATCGGTCAGCTTATGTCTCTTCTGTGGATGATTTGCGGGGAAAAGTTCGATTTTTGATCAGCGAATTTGGCATTCCGAGACAGCCGCTTGATAACAGCTGGGAGCTGGTCGCCGCGCAAATCAGGCGAAATGCGGACCCGGAAGAACTTCTAAACAGCCAGCAAGAGCTGAAAATGATCGGGCAGGAGATTGCCGGATATTTTGACACGGAGCGCGCTGCACAGGACTCTATTTTTTCTTACGTAAATGAAACCGTTCTTTACAATGAACTTAACACTGTGTTTGCTGATGGTGATTTGAGTCACGTACTGGAAGGACGGCCGGCAAACCAGGCGGAAATCAATATGACGCTTCTTGCACTGCTGAAAGGTGCCTGCATAGAGTCTTACCCTCTCTACATTTCAGGGCGTGAGTCTGGCCGGATCAACCGGTCGTTTCCATCCCCCTACCAATTTAACAGAATGTTGGTCCACAGCCGGATCAACGGCAGGAACTGGGCGATGGATGCATCATTTGCCTTCAGCGAGCCGGACTTGATCCCGATTGAATCATACAACGAGCAGGGATTCATTTTGCGTGAGGAATCGTATGAGTGGATTGACATCACTCCGGAGAAAAGCCGGTTTGATTTGTCAATCACCATTGATGCTGAGTTAAGCGCTACAGGAGATTTGCGTGGCACGCTATCAGCAGTTACGAAAGGCTACCCCGCTCAGGAAATACTCGCGGAACTGGATAACGGACAAACAGAACGCGAGGTTGCAGCGGGTACGTTTCTGGAGATTTACGGCAGCGAAATAATCAATTCGGCAGACATTGGCAGCCTCAGTTCTGAAAATGGAGGGGTTGCTGTTGACGTGGAATTTTTGATTGAAGAGTATGCCACAAGTTTCAGCGACGGACTTGAATTCAGGCCGATGATCGTCGGATACCTGTTTCAGAATCCGTTTGAATCAACACAGCGCAGAGTACCAATTACGCTTGATGCTCCGGAAAATCTGGAAATAAACTACAATGTACGTATCCCCGACGGGTTCAGTATTGAAGAAAATAGTGGAATGCGGGACATTCATCTGTCCGGTGCTGAGCTGCGTGAACAGTATAAAACCGACGGCAATAGTTTGGAGTACTCTTTCAGGATTAATATTTCGAAAAAGGAATTCTCTGCAGATCTTTATCCGGAACTTCGCCGAATCTATGAGCGATGGGTGGAGCTGAGCAACGCAACCTGGCTAATCGAAAATCAGAGCTTATGATATTAGCAATAGAAACATCCACACCGGTCTGCTCGGTAGCCCTGCAGGCAACTGCACCTGGAGCGTGGGAAAAACGGATCGAAGGCAGAGGTGTTCACTCGGAACGGCTGTTCACGTTTACTGATGAACTTTTGGATAGGGCCGGAGTTGGTGTTGCAGATCTTGACGCGATACTTTTCAGCCGAGGCCCCGGGTCGTATACGGGCCTGAGAATTGGCGCGTCGGCTATCAAAGGATTACTCTTCGGAAGAAAAATTCCGTTATTTACGTTTCCAACGCTTTTTTCATTTGCCGCCGGACTTCAGCTTGACAGCCGGCCACGAAACATATTTTCAGTCATTGATGCAAGGAGAACGCATCTTTATGTTCAACGGTTTGACTGGAGCGGATCAGAGCTGAAGCGCAGTGGAGATGCTTCAGTGAAGGAATTAACTGCGATCAAAGATGAGCTGACACGAGATTCGGTCATCGTGGGGACAGGGTGGAACAGGCTGAACCTTGATCAAGAATCAAAGATCAAAACGTACGGAACTGAGACAATCTCGGCCACAAACCTGATATCGGCATGGGAAAACAGTGACCTGAAACCCCATTTTAGGAAAGAGGATCCAAAAAGTTTCGATCCCGACTATCTGGAAATCGCGCAGATTAATAACAACATCGTTCGTTGATGTAGGATATCTCTATCTTACTTAGCAACACTTGTAAATCAAAAGTGCATGCTTTGTGGCTTGGTTTCAATTCAGAATATCTCCTGATCAATTAATTCAAAGACAGATATCAAAAGAGGATTTTTATTCCTCAAGCGTAACCTCAACCTAAATATGAGATTTTAAACCGAAATGATCGCCCATTCCTCAAAATATATACGATAACATTTTAGCTTGATGGCAGAATCATTATTTTAAGCCATTATCATTAATCTAATGTAAAAGAATGGCCTGGTTTAAACGCAAAGATTCGAATATACAGACCGATAAAAAGAAAGACATGCCTGAAGGTGTATGGGTGAAAGTTCCCACAACCGGCGAAACAATTCACCGCCGTGAGCTTGAGGATAATCTTTGGGTTGATCCGCTCAGTAGCTATCATTTTAAGATTGGCAGCAAGCAATACTTTTCATTTTTGTTTGATGACGGGGAATTTGAGGAGATAGGCGATGATATTCTGCCATCCGATCCGCTGAATTTTGAAGACCGGAAAAAATATAAAGATCGGCTGAAAGCCACACAGGAAAAAACCGGTCTGTCAGATGCCTGCCGGGTTGGTAAAGGTAAAATGGACAAACTGGATGTTGTGATCGCCTGTATGGACTTTTCATTTATTGGGGGAAGCATGGGTTCTGTTGTAGGCGAGCGGCTTGCACTGGCTATTGACACAGCACTTGAAGAGAAGCGGCCGCTGATGATTATCTCACAATCCGGTGGTGCCCGAATGATGGAGAGCGTGCTTAGTTTAATGCAGATGGCAAAAACATCAGCTAAACTTGCCAGACTCGAAAAAGCCGGTGTACCCTACATTTCCATTATGACGAATCCAACGACGGGTGGCGTTACCGCAAGTTTTGCCATGCTGGGTGATTTCAATATTGCTGAACCGGGAGCACTGATCGGTTTTGCAGGACCGCGCGTCATTCGCCAGACCATCGGCCGGGATCTGCCCGAAGGATTTCAAACATCAGAATACCTGCTGGAACATGGATTTCTGGATTTTATCGTGCCTCGCCGTAAGATGAAGAGCAAAGTTTCCCGATTGCTTCGAATGGTGCTTAAGAAGCCTAAAAAATAAGTTTTTGCCGTGAATCCCGGTGTTGAGCGGTGTGCTGTTATGATAAGAGCGCAATCAATTAAATTAGATAGAGTGAAGAGATGAGATTTGCTGACTATGCGAAAATTTATGTAACAGCGGGGAATGGCGGAGCCGGCATGTCCCACTTTCGCCGCGAAAAATATGTGCCCAGAGGGGGGCCTGATGGCGGTGATGGCGGCAAAGGAGGAGATATTGTTCTCATTGGTAATGAACAGCTGAATACGCTACTCGATCTGCGCTACAGAAAATATGTGAAAGCTGAGCATGGCAAAGATGGCCACACCTCAAGGAAAACAGGGCGTGATGGCAAAAGCCGGGTTCTGGAAGTTCCGCTGGGGACCGTTGTCTACGATGCTGACACAAAAGAGCGCCTGGGTGAAATAACCGAACCGGAGCAAAAACTGCTTGTCGCAAAAGGGGGAATAGGCGGACTTGGGAACTGGCATTTCAAAAGTGCAACCAATCAAACGCCTCAGCACGCCCAGGGAGGGCGCGAAGGAGATGAGCGGGCGATCGAACTGGAGCTGAAACTGATAGCCGATGTGGGGCTTGTTGGTTTTCCTAATGCGGGAAAAAGCACGTTGCTATCGGCACTATCTGAGGCCCGCCCTAAGGTAGGGGATTACCCGTTTACTACACTCGAACCTAATCTTGGGGTTGTCACATTTAGCGACTACCGGAGCTTTGTGATGGCGGATATACCCGGAATCATTGAAGACGCTCACGAAGGTAAAGGATTGGGAATACAGTTTTTAAGACATATCGAGCGAAATAACATCCTTCTGTTTTTAGTGGGGTGCGATGAAGATATCGAAGGGCAGTATAGGGCACTGTTGCACGAACTTAAGGAGTACCGGGAAGACCTGCTGGATAAACCGCGCATTCTGGCCATCACAAAACTTGACCTGAAAGAGGGATTTGAACTGGATGAGCCAGTTCAGATAGACGATGTTGTAGACATTATAGAAATATCATCGGCTACGGGACATAACGTAGATCAGCTGAAAGAGAAGATCTGGGAGAAACTTCAGAAAATTGGAGATCACGAACCAACATAGAGCACTCATCGGACTTCTGCAGGTTCCGAACTTTGGAGTAAGAACAGCGCGCGTTGTTTTGAAGGAAACCGGTGTGGAACATGCCGAAGATCTTTTCAGACTATCAGTTCCCGACCTTTTAAAAATAAACGGAGTTGGCAAGGAGCGCGCTGTAAGCCTCACAAAGTTTGACGACTGGGACGAGGTGGATCGTATTCTGGAAAAAACCGATAAATCAGGCGCCCAGCTCATATCCCTGTCTGAACCGAAATATCCAATGATGCTCAGGCAAACCTTTGATCCGCCTATCATACTTTGGGTAAAAGGCAACCCATCAGCCATTTCAAAGCCAGGTATTGCCGTGGTAGGCACACGCAACCCGGGGCGGTATGGACTCAATCAGGCCGAAGAATGGAGCCGCAAAATTTGCGGTGCCGGATTGAGCATTAACAGCGGACTTGCATACGGTATTGATGCAAAAGCCCATAAAACGGCCATCGATTCTGGGGGTACAACCGTTGCTGTACTGGGATCCGGTATCGATCGTATCTACCCAAATCGAAACCGTGGTCTGGCAGCAGAAATTATAGAGAAAAACGGAGCGGTTATAACGGAGTATCCGCCCGGTTCAATACCTGATGCGGTTAATTTTCCCGAACGAAATCGAATCGTGAGCGGTATAAGCCACGGCACGCTGGTAGTGGAGAGCGGAGTAAAGGGCGGGAGCATGATTACAGCAAGGCTTGCGCTCGATCAAAACCGGGAAGTGTTTGTGGTGCCGCACCAGCTGGGCTATCTGAAAGGGGAAGGATGCAACTACTTGATCCGGACCGGGCAGGGTAAATTAGTTCAAAAGCTTGACGATTTACTTGAAGAGCTTTCGGTCCAGACTCAAAACGGAACGGGTCTATGTGTGGAACCGTCTGTTCAATCTAAAAAATGGGAATCGGCTGAAGATCTTTTGGAACAAGAAGTGAAACTCTGTAAGTCGTTAAGCGAAAAGTCACTACATATCGATCATCTTGCCGAAAAAATGGAAACTGAACCATTTAAACTTTCTCCTATACTGCTCGAGCTTGAAATGAAGGGACTGATTCGGCAAAAGGCTGGGAAATATTTTGAGCTGAAATAGGTTTCTATTTTGCAGTTTCGTTTATAATCCTTTAGTTCTATCATGTTTAAAGTACATTATGTCATACTTTCGGAAGATATAGCTACGAGCCGTTTTTCGTGCGATCTCACTCGTTGCAAAGGAGCATGCTGTGTTGTTGGCGATGCGGGAGCTCCTGTCGACGAAAGTGAAATTTCAGTCCTTGAAAAATCTTACAAGCAGCTATCCGACCGCCTTCACCCGGATGCAGTGAAATCGGCTGAGGAGCACGGGGTTGTACGGCAGCAGCTGAATGGAACGTATGAGATAAATTGTGTGGATGATAATGCGTGTATTTTTGTTGAAAACGATGAACGGGGTGTGGCAACCTGTGCCATCCAAAATGCCTATTACAGGGGCGAACTAAACTGGGAAAAACCACTGAGCTGTCACCTTTTCCCCATCCGCTTGAAAAAAGTGGCGGGTACAGAGTTCGCCAACTTTGATTACATTCCCGATACGTGCTCTGCCGGGTGCGAAAACGGCATGAAAGAAGGAATATACCTGGCTGAATTTTTAGAACGAGCGCTTAAAAGGCGCTATGGAACTGAGTGGTACGACGATTTTTTAACTGCGTGCCACGAGATTAGAAGCAGTGAATTGCTATGATTAAGACCGGTCAAAATTTAAAGCAGAATCAAAGCCTTCAGCAAAAGCTGTCGCCGCAGCAGATACAGTTTATAAAGCTTCTCCAGCTCCCCACGGCGGCTATGGAACAGCGTATTAAAGAAGAAATAGAAATGAATCCTGTACTTGAAGAGGACGATTTGGATCGTCTTGAGGAGAGGGTTCAGGAAAATGAGGCGGAGTGGGAAGAGAAGGAAAAATCAGATGAAGTTGAACCCGTCGATCAGCATGAAGATGTGGACTGGGATTCGTTCATGCACAATACAGAGTATGAGGGCAACAGCTATGGTTCCGGCGGCGGTGGCAGGAATGAAGATTGGAAGGATCTGCCCGATCCCTACCACGATACGCTATTGGAGGAGTTGGAAAAACAGGTGTCGCTTATTAACCTAAGTGAAAATGAGCGCCTAATTGCAGATCAGGTTCTGGGATCACTGGATGAAGACGGATACTTCAGACGAGAAACAGAAGCTGTGGTTGACAATATCGCATTCAATCAGGGTGTACTGGTAAATGCCGATGATATCGAAAAAGTGCGGAAGCAGATTCAACAGCTGGATCCTATCGGGATAGCTTCGAGAGATCTGAGGGACTGCCTGAGCTGTCAGCTCAAAAATCTGAAAAATAAGAACGTATCCCGTCAAAACGCCATTGACATTATTGATAACCACTGGGAGTCGTTCGAAAAGAAACATTTCTCAAAACTTAAAAAGCAGCTCGATATAGATGACGAGGGGTTGAAGGAAGCCTTTGACCTCATCCGATCACTGGATCCGAGACCCGGCGCCGTTGCTCATCCCGACGAAGATAACCAGCAGTATATTGAACCCGATTTCGAAGTGTATTACGAGCCGTCAGAGACCGATGATGATGACGGTGAGTATGTTATCAGTCTGAACAGGCGCAATGTTCCGCCACTGAGAATTTCCCCGGAATACAAACAGATGTGGGATAACATCAAGAAAAAGCCGGAACAGGAATCATCAGACAAGAATGCGAAACGGTTTATCAAGGATAAGGTTGAATCGGCGCAGTGGTTTATTGATTCCATCATACAGCGGCAGAATACGCTGATGAACACCATGAAGACGATTGTTTCGCTCCAGGAAGATTTTTTTAAGTACGGCGAGGGATTGAAACCGATGATTCTGAAAGATATTGCCGAGCGCATCAAGATGGATATTTCTACGATTTCACGGGTGGTGAATGGAAAATACGTGCAGACGAATCACGGCGTGTATGAGTTAAAATACTTTTTCAGTGAAGGGCTTCAAACCGAAGATGGAGAGGACGTATCAAACCGTGAAGTGAAAAATTATCTGCATGATATTATCGATAACGAGGATAAACAGAAACCGTATAGCGATCAGGCATTGACAGACCTTTTGAAGGAGAAGGGCTATAAAGTTGCGCGCCGTACGGTCAGTAAATACCGGGAACAGCTCCAGATTCCCGTTGCGAGGCTCAGAAAGCAGATCATGTAAGGCTGGCTCTTGAGTATTCGCGTCTGATTAGAACAGTTTATCTACTCAAAACGACTGAAATCAGGTCGATTATGGCAGTTCGATAGCAAACAAAATGGGTTCAAGTACAGAGGGAGAATAGAGAAGGTAAACAAAGATGCCAATCACAAGGAGCACATGTACGCCGACGGTTCCAGAAAGAAACAGAGTCCGACCATTCTCTAAAAATTTCGAGCTGTCAATAGCCGCGATATTGAAGCTGAAAAACCAGATCAGGATAAATATGGCCCCGAGAATCAGTGTCCAGATTTCATTAAATCCAACCATGTTAAATACAACCAGGAATGTAACGACTATCAGGTTTAAATGGAGCGGCCAGCTGTAGAGATTCAGGATCTGGCTGAAGGAAGTTAGTTTCTTGTTCAAAATGTATATCCAGGTAACAGATATTGTTTGAAGTAAAATAGCCACAAAAATTGCTGATATAAAAAGGGACAGCATAGTGCTTTCGAGCAACATGAGCGGCTGAAAGTAATGACGAATGACCTCAAGGCCCAATGTTGAAATAACGACCTCTAAACAGGCAAAGACATAGAGACCTGTGAGGAGTGCATGCTGGATCAGCAAAATAAAGCCCGGCAAAACATTTCGGAGGCGATTCTCCATCACATCATTTACAAAGAACGAGTGATTCGAAAAATAACGAGCCATTGACTGACTATATATCGGCTGGTAACGAAAGTGGAGAGCAAAACTCCCCCAAATAAAAAGAAGCAAAACAACGCTCCAGTTCATAAATGGCGGAGATTCAGGCTCTTTCGGAAGTGGAAGAGTGATCATATTGCCGCTTGTGAAATCACTGAAAAGATACCTAAGCTCGCTTTTTTGCTCAATCTGATTAAAGAACCAGCGTGCCGGTAAAATCGTAATCGATTCATCTACAGCTTGAAGATCATTAAATATGCTGTTAAGCATGAGATAAGTCGCATACTGATTGGCTGACGGCATAACGTGCATCACAGGATATGCATTTTTATAAGTCTGAGCAGGGTCGGCACGTTTAGATGTGAAATTAAAGCCACCGGGTAGCAGTGCTGCGTCAGGGAATGCGGATTTATAGTATAAAGGCTCTGAAATCCGGGTAACCAGTGAATCCACAAGAGATGTGGCTACTTGTGTAAAGCCCTCCTGGGTTTCGAATGGATAACGAAACACGCTCACAGCCGCAATTCGGTCGCCGGTGCGTTGGCGAAACTCCTCAATACGTTGGCTTATGTCTGTAGAAGTCGAGCCAAGTTGTTCGATTAACAGTCCGGGAACCGGGAAATCAATACCAGCATCAACTAAAAAACGAAAGCGTGGATCCGTCAGGAGATCGGCCGTTGCAGGATCTGATATCTCAAACAGGCGGATATCCAGATCTTTTGCAATGTCGAGCTGCTTCTCAGTCGGCATAAAATTATCATTTGCAAAAGAGAGTGCAATCCGATGCGTTGATGTTTGCTGCTGAGAGTTCTGAAGGGTTAAGCCAGAGTCAGGTGATAAAAATAAAAAGAGCACCGAAAGAAGCAGTGGCACGTAGATCAGACTCTATTTTTTGATATTAGCACTTCGCTCTATCGCGAGAGTTCGTGTCTCTTTGAAACTACTGAGCACGATATTTGACCGAGTTCGGGTTACGCCATCCCAGGATTGGATGAGGGAAAGAAATTTCTCGAACGACTCTGTATTCTGCGTCCGCACTTTAAGGATATGTGACCCATCTCCGGTGATAGAATGGCACTCAAGAACCTCGGGATGCTGAGTCACGTGATCAACAAAGCTGGTATATTTTTCAGAACCGTCCACCTCAACAAAAATAAATGCAGTGATATCGAAATTGAATTTTTTCGAATCCAGGATAGCGTTGTATTCTGAAATTAAGCCTCGCTGCTCCAGCTTGCGCATTCTCTCTGATACAGAAGGAACCGAAAGGTGAACGATATCGGCGATCGTGTTTCTCTGCGCACGCCCATCTTGCTGGAGGTGGTTCAGTATTTTTACATCTGTTTCGTCTAATTGGTGGCTCATTTTGCTGTAGACTTAAAATTTCAAATTCATTTTATGTTAATCTTAAATAAATTAGGGAATTTTAAGAAGAGTTGCTTACAGGAGTTATCAAATAGTGCTTCTGTTTTCATTAATAACGTGTAAAAAGATTTCATTGCCGGTGAGAACAGTTTTATCTTTGCACATTCAACATCGAAAGTAAATCAGACTAATCAGATTATGCTTGATATCACGTACATTCGTGAAAACAGAGACCTCGTCAAACAAGGAATGCTCAACAAAGGTGAGACTGACGCCTCGGTTGTTGATAAGGCCATATCAAAAGATGAAGAGTGGCGCGAGACTGTTACTGAAACGGATCAACTACGGGCCGAAAGCAACGCTCGATCAAAAGAGATCGGGAAGCTGATGGGGCAGGGAAAAAAAGAAGAAGCACAGCAGATCATTAAAGAGACAGGAGAGAGCAAAGAGAAAATTAAAGAGCTTGAATCCAAACTGTCTGACCTTAGTTCTGAACGGGATCGGCTGCTCTACAAAATACCAAATGTGCCCGACAGCTCTGTACCGGTTGGTCATTCTGAAGACGATAACGAAGTGTATCATACATGGGGAGAAATCTCCGACAATGAGCAGGTTCTTCCGCACTGGGAGATCGCTGACAAAAAAGGGTGGCTCGATTTTGAGCGCGGCGTGAAAGTTACCGGTGCCGGGTTCCCATTTTATCTTGGAAAACTGGCGGGCTTGCAGCGTGCGTTAATTAACTTTTTTATCACAGAAGCCAACGCAGCGGGTTACACAGAGATGCAGGCTCCCTATTTTGTAAATGAATCGTCAGCTCGCGGTACGGGTCAAATTCCCGATAAAGAAGATATGATGTATGAAATCCAGCGTGACCAGTTTTTTGCGATTCCTACGGGTGAAGTTCCGGTGACCAATTTTCACCGGGATGAAATAGTGGATCAGAGTAAACTCCCAGTGAGGTATGTGGCACATACACCCTGCTGGCGGCGTGAAGCCGGAAGCTATGGGAAAGACGTCCGGGGTTTGAACCGGCTCCATCAGTTCGATAAGGTTGAGCTCGTGATAATAGTGCACCCGGATGAATCAGACAATGAACTTGAAAAGCTGCGTATGCACGCACAATCGCTGCTTGAGAAGCTTGAACTTCCCTATCGAACACTACTTATGTGTACCGGCGACATGGGCTTCACTCAGGCCAAGAAATATGACCTTGAGGTGTGGAGTCCGGGGCAGCAGCGATGGCTTGAAGTAAGCTCCTGCTCGAATTTTGGGGCATTCCAGGCACGCCGCATGCAGCTTCGATACCGTGATGACAACGGCAAAATTCATACGGCTCATACTCTGAATGGTTCAGCCCTCGCAATTCCCAGAATTGTAGCGGCCATTCTGGAAGCCTGCCAAACCGGAGATGGCGATGTTAACGTGCCAAACGTGCTCCAACCATTTATGGGCAGTGAGGTTATTTAAAATATTCAAACACTACATCTGTCCTAATAGTTGGGAGCTTTTTCAAGGCATCCCGATGGTGCAAAGCCCTATAAAAACCTGTTAATATGAAATTTACTGCCATCTGCCGGTGATAATTCAGAGTAGGTGATTCCGGGTTTAATAGGCACTTTAGAACTTTGAGACCGTTTCCACTGCAAGCAAAGTGTGAAAAGTTTACTATTCTTGCTATCATCTAAATTCGCTACCGTTTCATAACCAAGATACTATCAATGACTATAGAAACTCCCTACCTGCTTTTCCTCGGAGATGCCCACGATCAACTGGCTGCAAAAGTTGCAAAAGGAATTCATGACTGGAGGCCCGAATTTACTCTGGGTCAGTTTCGGCTGCCGGGGTGCAGTGCTGATATGGGCCTATCGGACATGACTTTGGAAGAGGCGAAACAGGCCGGGGTCAAAACGATGGTGATTGGCGTTGCTAACAGGGGAGGAGTGATTTCAGAATCTTGGAAAGAAGTGATGGTGAAAGCACTTGAACACGGATTTGATGTTGCATCGGGCCTCCATAAACTCATGAAAAACGATCCAAGGTTAACGACTACGGCAGAAAAGCATGGCCGGCAGCTGATTGATGTTCGTATTCCACAGATGGAATACCCAATTGCCACAGGCGAAAGGCGATCGGGGAAAAGATGCCTGACTGTGGGGACCGACTGTTCTGTCGGTAAGATGTATACGGCTCTTGCAATTGAGAAAGAGATGAAGCAGAGAGGGGTGAATGCAGATTTCCGTGCGACCGGTCAGACAGGAATTCTGATCACTGGTGAAGGCATTCCACTGGATGCAATTGTCGCAGATTTTATGGCCGGCGCAGTTGAAATGATCACACCAGATAATGATCCGGATCATTGGGATCTGATTGAAGGTCAGGGATCACTTTTTCATGTGTCATTCTCAGGAGTCACGCTTGCCTTAATTCACGGAGGCCAGCCTGATGCCCTGGTTCTGTGTCATGAACCTACCCGTGAGCACATGCGCGGAATACCCGGCTTTAAACTTCCGACACTCGAGGCAGTCAAGGATGTCTCCCTGCAGATGGCCCGTGTTGTAAACCCGGCCTGTGTGGTCACTGGCATTTCTGTGAACACAGCATCATTACCTGAAAAAGAAGCAAATACCTACCTGTCAAATGTAGAGGAACGAATGGGGCTGCCGACTGTTGATCCGTTTCGGAACGGTGCCGGCAGACTGGCAGATGCACTGGAGAAAATATAATGAGCGCACTGCAGATATCCGTTGAGCACCAAAGATTTCGCCTTGCGGAGGTATTCACCATCGCAAGAGGATCTCGTACCCATGCAGATGTACTTACCGCAAATCTTTCAAAAAATGGTAAGACGGGCCGTGGCGAGTGCGTGCCATATTCTCGGTATGGTGAGTCGATAGAATCAGTCACAAATCAGATCGAAAGTCTTCCTAATGAATTTGACCGAATGAGCCTGCAGGAACTGCTGCCGGCGGGTGCCGCACGGAATGCGGTTGATTGTGCTCTTTGGGATCTGGAGGCAAAATTAAAAGGCGTGAGGGTATGGGAACTTGCCGGTTTGCCGGTTCCGAAACCTCAAGTTTCAGCTTTTACGCTCTCTCTTAATACGCCTGAACGAATGCGTGCAGCTGCTGAAAAACATGCCCGTTGCCCTGTGTTGAAAATCAAACTTGGTACGCCCGATGATATGCCCCGACTTGAAGCGGTAAGAGCCGGCGCCCCGGAATCAACGATTATAATTGATGCCAATGAAGGCTGGAGCGCTGATATCTACCAGGAGCTTGCACCGCACCTGGTTCGCCTGGGAGTTTCAATGGTGGAGCAACCACTGCCTGCGGGGAGTGACGAACTTTTAGGTGAGATTGAACGGCCGCTCCCGGTTTGCGCAGATGAATCGTGTCACGATACCAGCTCTCTTCCAGCACTGAAAGGGCGGTATGATATGATCAACATCAAGCTTGATAAAACAGGCGGTCTGACAGAAGCACTGGCGCTCAAAAAGCAGGCCCTGAAAGAGGGATATCGGATTATGGTTGGGTGTATGGTTGGATCATCGCTTGCCATGGCGCCCGGAACGCTGCTAGCACAAGGCGTTGAAATTGTGGATCTCGACGGCCCGCTTCTACTGGCTGAAGACCGCGACATACCGCTGCGGTTTGACGGGCAGGTAATCTATCCGCCTACAGCAGATCTCTGGGGTTAGAACGCAGCATATTTCAGTATTAAAACCGTAATACGCATAATTTCGCTTTTAATTCCGTGTCTTTCTGTTATCTTAAGCGGTTTGATATCACACACTTAGTCAATCCGATACACATCTATGATACGATCGATAGCTTTTCTCACGATTCTCATTCTCTTCTTTTCAGTTTCAGCGAATGCACAAAAACGGGCGATGACCACCGACGATGCCCTTAACATGACAAATCTCGGGTCAGCGGTTATCTCTCCGGATGGTAAATCTGTAATATTCGGAAAATCTGATCTGAACTGGAAAGAGAACAAACGAGAAACAACCTATTTCTATGTTCCGGCTGACAGCGGTAAGACTTTTCAGTACATCGGTGAAGAGGGAGCGTCTGACATAACCTACTCACCTGATGGGGAATACCTGGCGCTTAAGAGAACAGCTGACGAGAAATCACAAATCTTTTTGATGCCTACGTCCGGCGGTGAGGCGGTTCAGCTGACCAAACACGGTACGTCGGTTGACGACTTTAAGTGGAGTGCCGACAGCCGTACCATTTACTTTAAAACCGATCAGCCAAAGACAGAACAGGAAAAAAAGGAGGAAAAGGCGGGCTACGATCATTTTATGGTTGATAATCCACCGAATGGACAACGTGATGGAAACTGGCATGAACTCTGGAAGATTGACATTGAAAGTGGTGAAACTGAAAAGCTGACTCACGAAGAAGTTCGTATGGGTAGTTTTTCTGTGTCACCTGATGAAGCCCGGATCGTCTATACCGGCCGGTTTGAGAACAGGAGAAACCAGCAGTATATGTCTGAAATTTATATACTGGTTGTGGGCGACAGTACAGCACAACAGCTTACAAACAATGAAGTGCCTGAGGGAGGACTGAACTGGATGCCGGATAGCCAACATATCGTTTACAGTGCATCCAGTGATGGTGAATGGGAGCTTCGTGAGAGTAAACTATGGATGATGGATACCGGAGACTCGTCATATGAAATGATTTCCGGCGAATTTGAAGGCGATATCAATAACTATGAGATTTCCGATGATGGAGAGATTATCTACTTCTCAGGTGGGGTACGCACGAATTCGAATCTCTATTCACTGGATATTGAATCAGGCGATATCACGCAGCACACTGCTTATATTGGTTCACTTCGTGTTGTTGATTACACGAATGCTCAGAACCGTTTGCTCATCCGAAAAGAAAATATAACCACGCCTCCGGATTTGTACACAGCGTACACGAATCAACCGGAGGAGATGATTCGCCTGACAGATCTGAACCCGACGGTTCGCGACAGCCTTAAACTTGCGGACTATGAGGTTGTATCGTGGGAGAGTTTTGACGGGGCGGAAATTGAAGGAATTTACTATAAGCCTCAGGATCATCAGTACAACGCTTCAGCCCCATTTTTACTTCACATTCATGGTGGTCCAGCCGGCGTATATTCCAACCGTTTCAGTGCGAGTTACCATATATGGGCTGGTTTAGGGTATGTTCAGCTTACTCCAAACGTGCGTGGGAGCAGCGCTTATGGCGATGAACTACTGAGAGGCAACATGAATGATATTGGCGGTGGTGACTACGAAGATTTGATGAGCGGTGTGGATATGCTGATCGAAGACGAGTCGATCGATAGCGATAAAATGGCGGTTCGCGGCTGGAGTTACGGCGGCATACTTGGTGGCACTACTATTACTAAAACCGATCGCTTCAAAGCCGCGTCGCTGGGAGCAGGAGTTTTTGACTGGACCTCAGAGTATGCCATGGGCTTCAATCACGACGTACGGCTATGGTACATTGGCGGAGAGCCATGGACAAATCCGGAAGGTTACCGAAGCCGGTCTGCAGCAATGCATGCTGAAGATGTGTCAACGCCAACATTGTTTATTCACGGCGAGCGCGACCGGGTGGATACGCCGCAGCAAAGTCTTATTTTCTTTACCTACCTGAAAGATATCGGCAACGTAGATACACAGTACCTGTTTTTGAAGCGCGAAGGACACGGTATTCGGGAACCGCGCAACCAGCGCACCCGTAATATTGAAGAGATTAAATGGATTCAAAAATATACGCTGGGTGAAGAGTGGGAGCCGTGGGAGCGGGCAAAGGAAGAAGAAGAGGGTGAGGAGTAGGACAACGATGAGTAGATTTTTAGCCTGCTTAATACTAATCTGAGGTATTGGTTAACTGTAAAAAGGTTGTCTGTTACGCATAGATGATTGTCAAATCAGTGTAAAAGCGGGGTAAAATGTCAGACGCTGTAGGTGTCAAACAAACATAGCCCCGGGTCAGGAGGTCCGCAACTATACCGACGCAACCCGGGGTTAGAAGATGAAAGAAAAAAACCTCCGTATCAATCTATGCAGAGCTTTTATGAAAAAGAAAGTCAAGGACATATTTTCGTCATGGTGTTCCCAAATCGATTTCTTTAACCTTTCCAGGACACCCCGGTTTCATGGCTTTAGTTCCTGTTGAATCGCTATTGAGTGATTCTTTCAATTGCATGGTGATCTGCCGGCATTCTATCGATCAGACGTTGGCATATAAGGAAGCATCATGTAACCAGGCTTTTATTTGAGCCTCGACGCCTGTAAAGCCGCCGGGCTATTGTCTTGTGGGGTTTGCATGCCGGGAGACTAGCCTACGAGAGTGAACCTCTGATGGATCCCCACCAGGGTTAGCCCCGCATAGAGTCTTCCCGGCCCCTTATAGAAGCGTACAGATCGGCAATCGAATGCGTACTGCGAGCGTTCTACAAGGGGCACACCCCGTCCCCGGCCGTTGAGGCCAGAAACTTTTCAGGTCGATACGGTTGATTATTCTTCCATAGGCTCCATAAACTTTTAATGATTTTTCGTTGTGTGTTCAGCCGGGCGTTGGTCTCGTTTTCGGACCGTTCGATCGACTGCCGGTAAAATCGTTTGACTTCATTGTCATCGCGTCGCCTCAGGGCAGACGTCCAAATTTGATGGCTGACTTTAGACTGCTGTGCCCGCTTCGAGCCAGGGTTTCAGCCTTTACCGCACCCCCGTCACTGGTGAACTGGGTAATAGCCAGTTTACTAAAATGCACCCCCTCGCTTCGTTTGCTAAAGCGGTGAGGCGTTTGGATGTAGGCCGAGATGGTGTGGGAGCTAATATCTCCGCATCCCGGCATCTTCTTAAATTCGGCAATTTCCCAAAACGAGCCTCCCAGTTGGATAAACTGTTCTTTTTCAGCATCCTTTGCCTGTTGAAGGCTCGTAATAAGCGAGAGCTTTCTGGTAAACGGTTTTCTTATATCGGCCCGATCAATCTGCGAGAGCACCCGGGCAGGATGGGTGTACAACGTTTTGTTCATTTTAATGGGATATCCCCAATTCCGCAGGCTGGCCTGAAGCTGATTTTTGTTCGAGGCAATCATCTTCTTAAGACGCTCGTATTCCTTGATCTGGTGAAGCAACAGTTTTCGCTTGCCCAGTTCTTTCGCGTAATAGATCGGTTTAAGTCCATTAAGGCGATAGAGCTCACAAAGGTCGCGGGTATCGGATCGGTCATTTTTTTTGACCCCGCTGTAAACCCTCGTATTGACGTTTGGATCACAAATAATAAGCTCATCTACATACTTGTGGAGCAGACAGGCCGCCCAGTGAGACTGGTTGCCCTGTTCAATGACCAGGTATCGCTTGCTGGCGTTAATCGCGTTGACGTGAGCAATTAAGTTACCCTCGGTGGTTGCAAAGGTACGGTCTCCATGATAGGTACCATCCGGGCTCATGCACCCAAGCGTACTGCTATTGGAATGTATATCTATCGCTGCATATATTGATTCGTTCATAAGAGGACTCCTTGGTTTGGTTATGTATTGGAGTGATCAATCAAGATACAAACTGATCGGGGTGTCCTCTTTTTCATAATACCTACAACGAAAATTTGGAGTCCACAAATTGCCAATGAAAAATAATTCGCATGGCTGCAAATAGTAAAATTCGGTTAAAAAGAATTTGTCAGATAGATAATGATTCATTCTATTATGAGACTCATTAAGTATAAGGGATTATGCATAAATTTTGGCAACGTAGAAGTCGAATGTAAGGAATTGCATACCACGAAAAACACATTTAACATTAAGGTAACAAACATAGTAATGCCATTACAATTTATTGCAGCACAATAAGTAATAGGTATTTTAAAAAAGTTGTAAGTCTTTTTTTAAAACTATTCAAGACAAACCCGTAAATGTTAATTTGAATTAATATTTAGTAATCACTATTTAGAAGAAGAATTATTCATTTGTCTGAGAGGCGAAAATCATAAACTATTTCTTACATGAGCGATATAATCATCATCAGTTTATTTCACAAAGAATCGGTACGGTGCAGGATATTACACAACGGTGGCTGGTGTGAATAAAATATTCTCAAATTGGACGATAGAGACCTATAACAAAACTCCTCTGACCGATTTATTCCTGCATTGTGCTTTCGGTCAGTGAGTAGATTTTACCACCAACCCAAAATCAAATCCTTATGAAACATCTAAACTTACCCTTGCTTCTTGCCATTGCCACCACAGGACTGCTTTTAATTGGTTGCTTAGGGCCAGAAATAGGACCGTGTACCGGTTCGCTCACAATAGAAAACCCCCTCCCCGATAACTCTGTATCTGTAGAAGATACACTTTTCGTTGATCTGGCAAACCCACCTGTGTTTGTGAGCTCTGAGGGGGAAATAACCTATAGCTATAGTGTAATTACAGGAGGTCGGTACATAAATCCCGCTATAGTGGCAAATCCTGGTGACAATAATAAATTTACCAATCTTATGATAATTGGATTGACAAAAGGGAAAGCAACTACTGAGTTAAAAGCAGTTGACGGCTGTCTCGAAAACAGTATTAGATTTAACACAACCGTCATTGAAGAATGAAAACTATAAAACGTAGAAAAATGAAAACTATCATAAGAATGCTATTAACTACTTATCTACTGATGATCGGGGCTGCAAATGCTCAAACTGTGAGCTCTATTCCTGCAGATGTGTCGAATGATCGGTTTGCGACTGAATATTTTTCAATGCAGAGACCTGGCCTATCAGTAAATGGGTTTGATAATTCTGGTGATGAGAATAAAGGACTTGGACTTAAGCAGGTACTCAACCTGGCACTTAATGGAGATGAATATATTTCAGATAAACTTGATGATATCTTTACTATATCAGATGACCCAATTGTATCTAATAACCCAAATGACGATCAGATTGAAAATAACTCCCGCATCCTCCAATACACTGCCTTCGAAGCACTTGCCAGTTATGTGCTTGAGGAGAATGGAATAAACCAATCAATGAGCAGTAGTTTTGGCCTAAATATTCGTAAACACTCGGATATTATGCCTGAACTTAAGAGCAAACTGATATTTGTAAGTTCCTATTCAATTTATCAAAGTCAAGATCAAACTGTGACTTCTGTGTATGATACTCGAATGGTAAAAAAAGATGGTGATTACGTGAAGAATGTTAAATCATTTCAGAACATAGCCCGAGCTGTAGACTTGTATTTAGCTTTAGAAAATGCATATAAAGAATGGGACTATAATGAATGGTTGAATTCAAATTCCAATATTTTACTAAGCTCTCAAGAGAAACATGAGTTAAATATTACATTAAAGGGTGCTACAGAGAGAATGTATAATTGGCTATATGATGGATATGGAGTAGGGATAAATGCATATGAAGTAGAATCTGGTAATCGACCTTTAAAAGGCTTTTTAGTTATGGGATATACAAGCCTTGCTGTGCAAAACCCTTTTGAGCATTCAGCAGGTACAAGCGCTGGCATTCAAGAAAGACAAGATTTTGATAATTCACTTGGCAGTGGAGCAAGCGACTTTTTTAATATTTCGACAATCGGAAGGTTTAATGATGCTAAACATAGAGCAAGTTCAAGTGCAACAGGAGGGGATCCAAGCACAAAATATTGGATGTATCAAAGTAGCAATGGCCAAAGAGAATGGGCTGAAGGGCCGTATTATTTTGATTATGCATTAGCTGATGCTATTCCTTTTTGGCATGCAGTAAGAATCAATGGATTACTTGGTAGTGTGCCTGACCCATTTAAAGGGTCAAATAAATGGTTTCTAAATCCAGTTGAATGGTTGGCAGATGTCTCAACACCAGATGGATACTCACCGCCTATTGACGATGGGAATAAATTTCGCCTAAGAGCGACAGATTTTTTGAGATGGGACAATGTATATGGAGACGCAACAGTTGGAGGAAAGTTTGCTACCGTGTATAACAATACTTTGAAATATCATGGTACTCCGGAAAATCAGGTTGAATCAGAGCCTACGATGAATTTAGAGTTTAATAATTATCAGTATTTAATTGACATCGCAATCCCCAAGCGTTCAACATCTTCAACTATTTCGCTTCCAAGCCTGACCAGTGCATCCGAACAGCAGTTTATCCAACGATTTACGGACACAGCAGACAATGAACATTACATATTTTTTAACAAAGAATACGGTAATGCGATTATTCGAGGTGAAGGGCATGAGCAACCCGATCAAATGCAGTTACTGTATTACATAAATGACAATTCTTATTTGGTAGATGCGGGATATGATTCTGCCCCAACATATAATAATGATTTTAGAAATGGATATTTTTATCATAATGTAATGCATTATAGCTATAGAGATTATACAAAAGTAGGTGAGAAAAAAATAAAAGAGAATAAGGGTGGTCTGGAAAGTCCGTATGTATCTACAGCAGGTAGAAAAAAAAGTCGTAGAAATCACCAAGATGTAACGGACTCATTTTACAGAAATGTATCAGGAAACTCAAAAGTAACTGCTTTTGAAGGTAGTTTGGATATTGAAATAGATTATTGGACAGGTGGCCTTAGATATATAGGAGATTTAAATCGAAGAGTGGTGATGGTTCTCGATGATGAACCTTATATAATCGATTTTAATAGAATACTTGAAATAGGCATGGAATATTCAGATAGGCTAAAAATGCACTACTTCGGAAATTCAAATGAGTTTTATGAACATCCGGATATTAATCAATGGAGTTATTGGACCATCGATCATGGATTAACTCCAACACCTGGTAGTCAAAATGCAATGAATCTATACATTTCTGCTTTATCAGCTGACCCAGTTGATGATGACTCAACTCATCATGTCGGAGATTATTTCACAGATAAGAATATGTTAATCCAAGAGTATGAAAATAAAATTGCAGGTTCTAAAGTACCTTATTTTGTTCAAAGAAAAATGTATGCTAAAAGAAACAATGAAAAAGAGTTTGGTCTTGTAACATTTATTAAGGCGAGTGAACATACTCCACAAAATTCTATTGTTGAAATCAGTGCGGGTAACGATGTCCATGCAGGATATTTTGAACATGGAAGTAATATGGACGTTGCTATATTAAGACAGGATCCATCAGGAAATAAAAACATATCATTCGAAAAAGACGATCAACAGATAGAATTGGCGTTATCCGATGGAGAGGATTATGGATTTGTTCGCCTAAAGTACCAATCTGGGTTTTGGCAAGCTGATCCTGATTATACAATCAATATTGAACAGAAAGGGCACTTTTTTGCGGGTGGCGGCAACATCACATCAAATACTGTATTTACGGATGATGTTTATATTATGGCAGATGAAGATAACCTGGCTATTGGTGCTGATGTTACATTTGCGTTTGGTTCAACCGTTTATTTTATGGGGGAACAACCTAAAATTAATACCTATGGAAGCGGAAAAATTATTGCTAACTACGTGCATTTTAAAGGGGTGAGTACGTCAAGTGAAGGAGTCTTGATCTCAAGTTCAAACAACCAAATCACTAACAGCACCTTTGAAGGTCATACTACTGGATTGAAAATCAATTCGGGTACTGGAAATGTCATTGAAGGAAATACATTCGAAGATAATTCAACCGGATTAAGCGCACATAGTGGAACTGATGTAACCCTCAAAAATAATAAATTCATTGATAATAACTATGGGGTATATACGTCTGGATACTTGTATCTGCATGATGAAGAACAACCGGGTGTGTACATATATCCCAATGAATTTACAAATAATGACATAGGTATTAGAGGTTCAATAAATGCTCAGATTCACTCGTATAGATCTCGATTCTCGGGCAACAACGATAACGTGCAGCTTTATGGAAGCGCAACGTTTTACCCTGGGTTTTCCTATACAGGTAATGCATTTTACGATACCAATGATAAGCACATATATAATAATACTTCCGGGTTTGTCAATGCTGACTATCAATATTGGAATAATGGAGGGTATCCAAATTCCAATCAGTTTTATGGATTTGTGTCCAATTCCAATAGATTAACCAGTGATCCAACATTAATCACATATGATGAAGAGTGTGATGATAGTGGCACGTTTATTTGTCAAGATCCAGGCGGTCCCGGTGGTCCAGGAGGTCCAGGTGTTGCAATTATAGCTTCTGCCACTACAGGAGAATTAAATAACAGTTCATCTAAGAAAAAAGGAAAGTTGCAAAGACAATCCACAAAAGTTGTTTCCAGACTGGATGAATTTTATGGCAGCTTGAGGTCAAGTGAAAAACGTGATGAATATGTATCAAATGCAGTATCTATTAATGAGATACTGTCCAGATATGCCTTTGACGGCAGTAAATACCAATGGTCGAATTTTGAAAAAGAGTTGGGTGAGTACTTAGCCGCTAACATATTAAATACTAGTCAGAGGTCAACAAGAATCAATGGGCAAAACGAAAGGGAAGTCGTTAGTCTGGAGCAAAATAAACTGCTTGTGTCACTCTACTTAAACGCACTGATAGCTCAGGGTAAATTCCAGGATTTAATAAAGTTTCACGACAGAAAGCTCACTGATCATGAATACTTACAAGGAGATGTTCAACTCCTTTCATATAAACTCCAAGCATTTATCATGTTGGGCGAATATGAAAAGGCAAATGTATTGATACACACATATGATTTTTTCGCCGTTCCAGAAGGGGATAGTGATGGATCAAATAATGCTAAAATCAGCACAGCTTCAAACCAGGAGTTCATTGAATTTCAAAAAAGTCTTGTTTTACTAAATGGAAAAGAATTTGGTGAGGTCACTGTTAATCAAAAGGCAGATGATACAAACGCTGAAACAATTGTTGAGAATTTCACATTAGATTCTGCCTATCCCAACCCCTTCAATCCAAGCACCGTGATTCCCTTTACTTTAAAAGAGCAAGGGAATGTAAAAGTGTCCGTGTATGACATCATGGGGAGAGAGGTGAATGTAATCGCCGATCGTGTGTTTTCAAGCGGACAACATAGGGTCACATTTGATGCAAATGGCTTATCCAGTGGCATCTATCTGATCAGAGTGTGGCACAACGGGCAGACATTTACAAAACGAGTCACTCTGTTAAAATAGATAGATCTATATCGTCTTTACTAAAAATTTAAAATCTCAGATGCTTTATTCACAAATAATGGAAAAAGTGACCTATTCGAATGGTGCAGTACTATTTTTAAGCCTGTTAACTGGAATATTCCTGATGAGCTGCTCTCAGGAACTTCAAACTGCAGATACGAATGAATTTATTTATGTGGGCACGTTTCCGGATGATGAAAACGATGGACTTCATGTTTTTCAGTTTGATCGAATAACCGGTGGCCTGACGGAGGTTCAAACGGTTTCTCACCGGGCGGGGCCGAATTTTCAGGCGATTCATCCCAGTAATCAAACGTTATACTCGGTTAGTGATGATCCATTCTCTGACGAAGAAGCTTACGGAACTCTATCAGCCTATCGTATTGATGCAGATACCGGAAAGCTCGAGTTGTTAAACGAACAGTCTGTACTTGGCCGGGGTACGGCGCATGTGAGCGTTGATCCGCTCGGAGATTTTGTGTACGTCTCCAATTACAGTGAAGGGAATGTAGTTGTATACAGAGTAAACGAAGATGGTTCTGTTTCTGAAGCGGTGGATAGTGTGCAGCATGAGGGCAGCAGTGTAAATGAACAGCGCCAGCAGGCACCTCACGTGCATTCAGCAATTCCTTCGCCGGATGGCCGGTTTATCTACGTATCTGACCTGGGAATTGATCAGATCAAAATTTATAAGGTGGATCGTGAAACGGGTGAGATTTCAGCTGCAGAAGTTCCGTTCTACGAAAATGAACCGGGTTCAGGTCCGAGGCATTTTACGATTCACCAAAATGGAGAATTTGCCTATTCCGTTGAAGAGCTGAGCGTTACCGTTTCCGCGCTAAAAATAGATCCGGATAATGGATCGTTAGAACAAGTACAGCGCCTGAGTTTACTTCCAGAGGATACTGAGCGAGAGGATTCCATGTCTGGCGCAGATATACATATTTCACCTGATGGCCGGTTTCTGTACGCCTCTGTACGTGGTGAAAACCTGATCACCATCTATTCTATTAATGAGGAAACCGGCGAGCTTTCAGTATTGGGTCACGAATCAACTGTAGGAAGCCATCCCAGAAATTTCATGATGGATGAAAGGGGCGAATTCCTGTTGGTGGCCAATAGAGATAACGATCACGTGGTGGTTTTCAGAAGAGATCAGGAAACCGGCGAGCTCAGTTTTACCGGAGTTGAGGCCAATATTCCCAAAGCAGTTTGCGTAACACAACTTGTGCCTGAATAATAATCAGGCCTGAAATACTTAAATATTCAGGCGTATAAGTAGAGGTTTGGGAGGCTGTCCAAAAAGGGTGTGGAATTGCATTTATGCTATCATTTTTGTCATACCACGCCACGGCGTGGTATCTCCTGACCATATCAACGGAAGGAGATCCCGCATCAAGTGCGGGATGACGCCCTTTTTGGACAGCCGCTTTGTGTTACGCCATTGCGTACACTTCATCTTCTTTAAAGTTGAGCAGAAGCTCCAAAACCGGCTGCATCTCCTTTTCCTGCATAATGGCACCGCGCAGTTTCTTACCGTTCCGGATGCCTTTCAGATACTGTCCGTAATGTTTTTTCATGATGATGACGCCATATTTTTCGCCGTGATGGGCAACGGATAAACGGAGCTGTTCGGCGCAAAGGGCAAGCCTCTCCTCAATTGTTGGGTCAGGCAGCAGCTCGCCGGTTTCAAGGTAATGCTTGGTCTTCTCGAATATCCATGGATTACCGATGGCACCGCGTCCGATCATTACTCCATCAACGCCAGTTTCATCAAGCATTTTCTTGGCTTGCTGCGGAGAATCCACATCACCATTTCCAATAATTGGAATTTCAAGGCCGGGTGTATTTTTGAGCTGTTTCAGATACTCCCACCGGGCATCGCCTTTATATTTTTGGCAGCGGGTTCTGGCGTGAACCGTAAGAGCTTTCACGCCAATTCTCTGCAACATGAGCCCAACTTCGCCAATTCGAATCGTTGAATCATCCCAGCCCAGGCGTGTTTTTACCGTCACCGGCAGATCTCCAGCCGCGTCAACAACTGTTCCTGCCATTCGCTCCATCATGCCTAAATCCTTCAGGCATCCGGCACCGGCTCCTTTTTTTACAATTTTATAGACGGGACAACCGAAATTGATATCAATGAGGTCGGGATTGTTCGCTTTGGCAACTTTGGTGGCACCTTCCATTGCCTCTTCGCGTCCGCCAAATATTTGAATTCCAAACGGACGCTCCATCTCCTCAAACGACATTTTATGTTGCGCGATGTCTGAATCCCGTATAATTGCTTCAGAGCTAATAAACTCGGTATATACAATATCCGCCCCCTTGTTTCTGCAGATCTGACGAAATGGTGAGTCGGTCACATCTTCCATTGGGGCAAGGAAGAGTGGTGATGACGGAAGTGAAATATTATGGAGCTTCATAGTACGTTCCAAAACAAGTTACTAATAGATGATTTAACTGACGCTTTTTAAGTTGTGAAAAATATGATTTTTTTCTGTCGATAGCATCATTTTTCCAATCTTTGAATGCTCAACCGCATTGGAAGCGATTCGATCTAAGGATTGGATAGCCATTTGGTCATTGATCATGTATATTCAACCATTAAATAATTTATAACTATAGAGCGGAGTTTAAACATGGCACTTGATATTTCCGGAATTGAAGAACTTTTAGGTAAAGACGCAGACTATTTGTTAAGTCACGAATGTAAAACAATCCCAAAATCTGATCTGCACCTGCCGGCAGATTCATATGTTGACAGTGTTTGGTATCATTCCGACCGGAACAACAGGGTCCTTGGAAATTTAGAAAAACTATTCAATCATGGCCGTCTGGCTGGTACGGGATTTCTCTCTATCCTGCCTGTTGACCAGGGAATAGAGCACAGTGCCGGCGCATCATTTGCAAAAAACCCTAAGTATTTTGATCCTGAAAATATAGTTGAGCTTGCGATTGAAGGAGGCTGCAATGCCGTCGCTTCAACGTTTGGTGTGCTCGGATCGGTTGCACGAAAATATGCTCACAAAATTCCATTTCTTGTAAAAATCAACCATAACGAACTGCTCACATATCCAAATTCGTACGATCAGATAATGTTCGGCTCAGTTGAAAAAGCCTATGACATGGGCGCTACAGCTGTTGGAGCGACAATCTATTTCGGTTCTGAGGAATCAAGCCGCCAGATTGTAGATGTTGCGCGTGCGTTCGAACGTGCACACGATCTGGGAATGGCAACAGTGCTATGGTGCTACACCAGAAACTCGGCATTTGAAGTAGATGGTGTCGATTATCATTCATCTGCTGATCTCACAGGCCAGGCGAATCACCTTGGGGCGACCATTGGAGCGGATATCGTAAAACAGAAGCTGCCGACCAACAATGGCGGGTTCAAAGCGCTTAACACCGGCGACTCATCATACGGAAAACTGGATGAGCGTATTTATTCTGAGCTGACAACCGACAATCCGATTGACCTGACTCGCTACCAGGTAGCCAATGGTTACATGGGTCGTGCAGGACTGATTAACTCAGGTGGAGCATCCGGTAAAGATGACTTTGCAGCTGCCGTTAAAACTGCAGTGATCAACAAAAGAGCCGGCGGAATGGGTCTGATCAGTGGCCGTAAGGCATTTCAGAGACCTATGGATGAAGGCGTTAAACTGCTGAACTTCATTCAGGATGTTTACCTCAACGATGAGGTAACTGTAGCCTGATCTATATTAACCTATGATCTTCAGAGATCTCCGTGCCTGAGTGTCGGAGATCTCTTTATTTTTATAGCTATATTCAGAGGAAATTGGACCTGAGAAATAACCAATCTAATCTTTGGCAGACACGGAAAAACATAAAGGCGTTTCCTCGAAGAGCCTAATATCATTTAAATATATTGCTATTTCCGTCACGCTCAGTGCCGTGAGTATGGGGCTTGTAATATATCTTACCTACACGCCGGGGGTATTGAATCATTTGGCGCCTAAACGGCTTCCCGGCCTATTTATCGCAATCGCGGTTACACTGCTAAGAGTCTATTTTTCGGCTGCGAAACTTCGGTACCTGGCTGATAAAGAAATTAGCTGGGCAAAGTGTTTCCGAATTATGCTCACCTGGGATTTTGCATCTGCAGTAACTCCCTCAACGATTGGCGGAGCACCGATTGCTACATACGCTATGACTCGCGAGGGTATCAAGCTGGGGAAATCCTCGGCAATTGTTCTCTATGGCGTCTTACTGGATCAGTTCTGGTACGCACTTGCTGTCCCGATTTTGCTTCTGGCAGGATTTTATTACCAGGTCATTCCACCCGAAATAGGTTTTGTCGGAAATCTGACCATGGTGCTGATTTACACAGGTTTATTACTGTATGCAGGATTTTTAACCTACGGTCTGATGATCAATCCTGCATCTATAAAAAAGATAATTGTCTGGATATTCAAATGGCCGTTTCTGAACAGGCTTTCGGAGAAAATGAATTCTGAGGCGAAAAACCTGGAGCAATATTCATACGAAATCAGGCAAAAACCGATCGGATTTTTCATGAAAGCTTTGTTTTTCACAACCATGAGCTGGATGTGCAAAGTAGCTCTGCCGGTGATTGTGGTACTTAGCCTTCTGCCGGGCCCGGAGGTACTTCTGGTGCTTCGCAGTTTGGCTATGAATCTTGCGTTTCTCGTGATCCCAACTCCCGGTGGATCAGGAGGCGTTGAAGGTCTCTTTGCGCTTTTTCTCGGCCCGCTAATTTCCAGAACATCGTTTATCGGTCTTGCTGTTTTTACCTGGAGAATCATTACTTACTATATCAGCATTGGATTGGGTATTATCGCAGCCTCATGGTATGTTAATCATTCGGTAGTTAGCGCAAATACAGTTGAAAAAGAGCAAACAGAAGTAAACTAATCTTAATAGTGGCGAAACAAAAAGTCAGATACGAGTGCGGAAATTGTGGTCATGACTCCCCAAAGTGGCTCGGGGTCTGTCCGTCTTGTAATGAGTGGCACACATTTGAAGAGATAAAAGAGTCTAAAAAGCCTAAGAAAAAGCACAAGGTTGAAATAGGAGAGGATGATGAGTCAGAGAAAGCTGTTCTTCTATCTGACGTGGAAAGCAATGAGCACGATCGCCGGTCAACGGGAATTGCCGAACTGGATCGTGTGCTTGGCGGAGGTATCGTAAAAGGTGCATTTCTTCTCCTGGGCGGCGATCCGGGGATTGGGAAAAGTACGCTCATGCTTGAGCTCGCAAAATCCAAACCGGACTGGAAAATACTCTACGTGGCCGGTGAAGAGTCTCCATCGCAGATTAAGCAGCGGGCTGCACGAATGAATGTCACCGGAGATCAGCTCTATGTCTTTTCAAATTCAAATATCGATTCCATCATCAGCCAGGCAAGGCGAATTCAGCCTGACCTGCTGGTCATTGACTCTATTCAAACAGCCTACAGCTCAAACCTGACATCTCTGCCCGGATCAGTTCAGCAGGTTAGGGAGTGCTCGGCCATGCTTCAGCAGCTTTCAAAAAAAGAAGGGATAACAACGCTCATGATCGGCCATGTGACTAAGGAAGGCGACATAGCTGGTCCCCGTATACTCGAACACATGGTGGACACTGTACTTCATTTTGAGGGAAATCAAAGTCAGTTTCACCGGCTGCTTCGAAGTGTAAAAAACAGGTTCGGCCCGGCACAGGAAGTGGGCGTTTTTGAGATGAAGCAGGACGGCCTTTACGAAGTTTCCAATCCGTCTGAGCTGTTTCTTTCAGATCTTGATACGTCAATCAGCGGAAACTGTGTGACCTGCGTGATGGAGGGCTCTCGTCCCATCTTGGTTGAAGTTCAGGCATTAGTGACAGCCAGCACATATAGTTCTCCGCAGCGAACGGCAAATGGATTTGATCAGCGGCGGCTGGCGCTTTTAATTGCTGTACTTGAAAAACGAGCCGGCGTCTCTTTTGCAGGGCAGGATGTGTACCTAAATGTAGCGGGTGGACTAAAAATATCAGATCCCGCGGCCGATTTAGCCGTGATAGCCGCACTTTCTTCAAGTATAAAAGATCATCCTATACGTAAAAAGGCGATCTTTATCGGAGAAGTGGGATTGGGTGGTGAGATAAGAGGAATTCGATTCAGGGAACAAAGAATACGGGAAGCGGAGAAAATGGGTCTGAATTCAGTTGTTGCGCCTCCCGCAGAAATGTCGATCAAAACAGATATTGAGATAATAGAAAGAACCTATATATCTCAGATCGACAAGTAAAAAAACGGCTTAGTAATTCTCTCTTTGGCGTCGTCGTTCTTCACGGACACTCTTCTTGAGAGCTTCTCTGCGTTCCTCGGAAGGCTTGGTGTACTGCTGACGATCTTTATATTCATTTAAAAGCCGTGAGCGGGTTACCATCTTTTTAAAACGGTTGATTGCGCGATCAATGCTTTCGTTATCTTTTACGTTTACTCCAATCATATTGTTTATGTAGTTTGAATTAGTTGACAGAATAGAAATATAGTGATTATTCTAACCTAAAAACAGCATACCTGTTCAAAAAATTTCATCTGTTGTATTGCACCCGAACTCTTCACATTGAATATCCGGCCCAATGTCTTTTATTAATAAATATATCTATACCATTAAGTCACTTTTTACAGAACCCCGCCAGGTTATCGACACGTTTCTACATGGCAAAAGTGACGCCTATTTACACCCCTTTAAATTATGTCTGACCGGTGTATTATTGGTAATTCTGATCAACACTGTATTGCTCGATTTTAGTTTTGAGCCCGTCGCGGGAAACGTTCCGGCTGAATTAAAGTCGCTCCGGCAAATGACCGAATGGACTCAGATAGTCTCGGTGAGAGCCGCCACACAATTTTTGCCACTCTCACTGTTTTTATTGTTTGTTGTGAGTCTTGCCATCGGCGCGATGTTCTTTCTACGCAGATTGACAAATGGTTTTTTTGATCATATCATCATCAATACCTACTCTGTCGGTGTTGCTTTAATTTTTTTGCCGCTTCTGATTCCCGTGTGGGGCCTTTCCGGCCTGCCGCTCACGGATCCATTCATTAATTCTACAGTTCCCGCAATGGTTGTTGCCGGCGTTATTATTTGGATTTATAATCTTTATTTCAGACCAACTGGTTTCATGGAGTGGATCAGGGTTCTCTCTGCATATATCACAGGGTTTGTGATTTACGTTCTGCTTTCAGGGTTGGTCAATTCTGTTATCGCGTACAGTGTTTTTGTGATTGAAAGAATCAGTCAAATTTCGGGTTGATGAAATAAAACTATCAGCACCCAACGGTAGAGTTCATGTTCAATCTGTCTTGCATTTAAACCTTATTCAGGTGATACCGAAGCGGCAGTGAGTAGTCAAGGGCGCCAATACCAAACAGCGCGTAATCGTAGCGCGCGGGATCATCCGGATTCAGTAATGAAAGTGTTTCGGTGAGTTCGTTTACGGTTTTCCAGTCGTTAGATCGGCGGGTTATCAGACCATATTTACGCCCCTGACGAGCTACATGCACATCGAGTGGTATTTGCAGTTCTGATGGCGGCATGAAACTCCAGATCCCGGGATCGACCGGACTGTTTTTTCGTATGGTCCATCTCAGAAACATATAGAGCCGCTTGCAGGGGCTTCCGTTTTCAGGATTGGAAACATGTTTCCGTGTCCGGGGAGCAAGGTCAGACGAAAGGCGAAAAAAACGCTCGTTGAAAACTCCCAAAAAAGGCCGGTTATCACTTTTCCCGGCTAAATAGCACTCCTTCCAGAACGCTTCAAAATCAGGATATCTGCGGTAGACTTCCTGAAGGGTGAGAATCAGACCATGCATGTCAATCGGTTTAAATGTACGATGTTTGAATCCTCTGAAAACCGGGTACTCAGCCTGTCGGTAGCTCATCACAAAATCAAACGGAGTGTATTGCATGCGCTCCAAAAGGTCATTCACTTTTGAAACAACGATATCACGCCGTCCCCACGCCATTGTTGCGGCCAGGAACCCGGCAATCTCCTGATCGCGTTTGTTATCGAATGCATGCATGAATTGAACCGGATCTTTTGGGATATAATCCGATTGTTCAACCTTGTCGTTGATTTGGTCAAGCAGCGGTTTGAGTTCTAAAAGAGCAGAATTTGAGCGTCTGCGAAGGGTGGACTTTTCGGGCATCACATCAACCCGTTATTGTCCTTTTCATCGAGCATTAGCAATTTTTCAATCAGCACCTTATTCGCTTTTGGAAACGGATACTCATCAATCTCTTCGAGTGTGACCCACTTAAGTTTAGTGCTGGATTTTGGCCGGGGAGTTCCGCTCTCAATCGTGCACCAGTAGGCGTGAAGCGTGATTTTGAAGTGGGAATATGCGTGTTTCAGATCCATAAACTTATCACCGACAGCCACCGTAACGCCAAGCTCCTCATTCAGTTCCCGTTCAACCGTTTTATTAATATTTTCACCTTTCTCTTTTTTTCCGCCCGGAAATTCCCACAGTCCTCCAAGCATCGCATCATCTGGCCTGAGAGCGATGAGCAGTTTGGCGTTATTGTCCTTAATTAAACCTACGCCAATGTGGTGATGGGGAATTTTCTTTCGCGGTGATTTATACGGTATAATTTCCGTTTTCGCTGTCTTGTAAGCAACGCAGTCAATTGAAAGCGGACAGCTGTCGCATACCGGATTTTTTGGTGTGCAAATCGTTGCGCCAAGCTCCATAACCGCCTGGTTGAAATCCCCGGGTCTGTCTTTGGGGATCAGAGAATCGGCAATTGTTTGTATGTCACTCTTTACTTTTGATCGCCTCACATCATCTTTGATGCCGTAGTAGCGGCTCAAAACCCGAATGACGTTCCCGTCGACAACGGCCTGCTGCCTTTGAAAGGCGATGCTGCTGACGGCTGCAGCGGTATAAGGGCCAATTCCCTTTAGCTGCAAAAGCTCATCGTAAGAATCCGGAAACACTGAGGAGAAGTCAGCGACAACCTCTTGGGCAGCCTTGTGCATATTTCGGGCCCTTGAGTAATAACCAAGGCCTTCCCACATTTTCAGGACGGTTTGCTGAGATGCATCCGCAAGTTGTTCAACGTCGGGAAATCTATCCAGAAAACGTTCATAATATGGAATGACGGTATTTACCTGCGTTTGTTGAAGCATGATTTCCGAAATCCAGATTTTATATGGATCAGACGTCTGCCTCCAGGGCATGGTACGTTTATTCTTGTCAAACCAATCGAGCAGGCCGGGGATGGGAAAATCTGTCACTGTGAATCAATACTGTATTCAATGTCTTCTGTATCGGTGTCAGGTACATCAATAACCTGCATGTTGTAATCCTGAGAAGCCGCTGCGCCGAACTGATCGGTTGCAATGACTCTGAATTGGTGATCACCCACCTGGCGAACTGTAGGCTCCCAGGTAAATACGCCCGATTGTTCATTCAGAGTAGCTCCGGTAGGGAGATCTACGCCAAGATAACGAATCAGTTCCGGGTGAGTTCCGTCCGGATCAAATGCAGATATTTTTAGTTCAAATCGTTCATTTGCGGGTAGAGACTGTTCTCTGGATGGTGTAAATCTCGGTGGTGAGTTGAAGGGTTTAACATCAACGGTAAAGGATGTTTGTGTGCTTTTACCACCGGGTGTTGATGCAGATACAGTTACCTGATGTCGTCCCGTACTTGATGCGCCCGGTTGCCAGAAAAGTGAGTTACCTCTAACCTTGATTCCATCCAGTGTACTGTCGACGCTAAGTGTAATATCGGAGAGATTGCCGGAATATCCCTGAATTTCTATCGGTACTAACATCGGTTTAGGAAATGGAAGAGTGATGAGTTCAATCGGTTCAATCGCAAAATTCTGATTACCTGTCTCAGATTGCTGGTCAGTTGATGTAAGATCAGGAGAACGTAAAACCGGGAAAATTGAATTGAACTCTGTGATATAAAGTCGGTTTTTGTTGATGGTAAAGAAATTTCCGCCACGTTCATTTTGCTTCCAGTGAGTAAGGTCCCCGCCAAGAATACCTATCCAAAGCTGACCATCGTTGCTTCGAATGACGGCATCATCATTCCAGAATGAGATATCTTCAATTGGATGGCCCAGTTCATTTTGAAGTCTGGTCTGGCCGTTTGAATCAATTAAAAATATGTCACCATTATTTCGGGCTCCAATTAATTCACTGCCGGCAAAGAAAATCTTGTCAACAGACGTGTCAAGATCTACACTCTCCTCACTCATAAGCTGGTCCTCCGCAGAGTCAAAGCGGTAAATATCGATCTGATTATTATCACTCAAAACATAAAGAAAACGGTTGGCATCGGTGGCGAGGTCATTTACAGATCGGCTATCAAACCGCTCAGGATCAACCGGCGTGGGCTCTCTGTCGACACTTTCCGGCGTTTGCAGACTTACAGAGCCCAATTTACCGTTGCTCATTACGATGTAAAGATTGTTTCCGATTCGTCGCGTAGAAACGGGCACGTCCGGTAGAACGGTTGACGAGTAGACGCCAAGAACAGACGTTGGTTCGATTACTGTCAATCGCCGTGAATCACCATATAGATAGGCAAAACGAATATCGGCATGAAGCCGGTTACCCCTGCGCTGCATGCCGGTTGATGTGTAGAGCCACTGCAGAGAATCGGGATAGGCCCGGTAAACCACGAGTCCATCTGATTCTGAAAGCACATAAAGATGGGCTTCAGAGCTTTCTAATTCCAAAATATCGGGGACTTCCATTTCACGCGTGATATCATGGTTGTACTGAGCAGAAACCTTCGTGCTGCAAGTCAGGAATATGAACAGTAGAGTTGCCTTTAAAAGTATGTTCATCAAATCAGAGCCATTTATGTTTTTTGTACCAGTGTAGTGTTCGTGAAATTCCTTCTTCAAGTGAGATTTCAGAATGGTAACCCAGTTCCTTTTCAGCCTTCTGTGTACTACAGGTCCACTCCAGGACCATTTCACGGGCTTTCTCACGATTAACAACGGGATATGAACCAAATAATGTTGCAGTTGTTTCAATAAACCCGGCAACTTTTTTTACGGCTGCCGGCGGAATTTTCAAGGATAAGCTTTTCTTGCCAAAAACAGTATCTGCAATCTGTTTGATCTCTTGCCAGCAGGTAATTTGTCCTGAGATATAATAGGCATGTACACCTTTTTTTGGGTTAGCTGATGCCTTTGAAATACCATCAATAACGTCGTCAACGTAAACCATTGAGAGTTTAGGTGTGAGGCCATCGCCTACAATCGGTGTCACACCAAATTTCATCAACTTAAAAAGCGTATAAATTTGATCTTCACGCGGGCCGTAAACCGCGGGGGGCCGAAGTATCTTAACAGACATACTGTCACTTGCCGTTTCCTGAATCATTTTCTCCATCAGCTGCTTCGAACGCCCGTACATGCTCACCGGGTTTAATGGATCTTCTTCAGTTATGGGAGTTCCATTACTGGGGCCTGCAGCTGCGAGAGATGATAATATTACAATGTTGGAAACGCCGGCCTGTTCTGCTACACGAAGCAGATTTTCAGTGGCATCAACATTGGCACGGTTAAACTCTTTTTGGGTGGGTGCAGAAACTATACCGGCAAGATGGTAAATCGTATCGACACCTTTAGCAGCTTGTCTGAGTACAGAAATCGAACTTAAATCTCCATCAATACGAGTGTATGGTTTGCCTTCGAGCCATTTCTCACGGCTGCGGACAAGGCACCGTACGTCCGTATATTCAGCGGACTCCATAAGATGATCAGCAAGATGACTTCCAATAAACCCGGTTCCTCCGGTAACAAATGCTTTCATTAAATTGTATATTATCAGGCTGATTTAAAACAAAGTATCTGCTAAAGATACGAAGTTGAACATTGCTTATAAAACTACATGAGTCATTTGAAGGTTGCCCTTTTTACCGGCAATTACAATCATATTCGAGACGGAGTTTCACTAACACTAAATCTGTGGGTTTCCTTTTTGCTGGATCGCAATGCGGACGTACTTGTTTTTGGTCCAACTATCGAGAAGCCGGAGCTCGATCATGTTGGCGAGCTTTCTGTGGTGCCCTCTGTTAAAATGCCCGGGCGTCCGGAGTACCTGATTACTACAGGACTGCCGGATGTAAACAAGGCTAAGTTAGAGAGCTTCAATCCCGATATTGTTCATATTGCCAGCCCTGATATTCTGGGTTATAAAGCTTTGAGATGGGCTGATAATGCCGGTGTGCCCATTGTATCATCCTATCATACTCACTTTACGAGCTATCTGAAGTACTATAATCTTGGTTTTTTTGAAACGCTTGGGTGGAAGTATCTTCGCTGGTTTTATAGCCATTGTGAGCACATATATGTCCCTACTAAATCAATGGCTGCTGAACTGAAAGAAAAGAATATCGGACGATCTCCTGAGTCTTTAAAGATCTGGGCAAGAGGAGTGGATGCAAAACAGTTCAATCCTGCCTGGCGGGATCTTGGCTGGCGAAATAAAAAAGGGTTTAAAAATGACGATATTGTGTTTTCGTTTGTATCGCGGCTTGTTTGGGAAAAGAATCTAAAAATTTTTGCAAATGTAATCGAAAACCTTCACGAAAAATATCCCAATGTCCGGTCGATGATAGTGGGCGACGGGCCCGCCCGTGAAGAGTTGCAGGAATTGTTGCCGGATACGCATTTTACAGGATTTTTAACTGGTGATGAGCTGGCGCGGGCATATGCCAGCAGTGATGTGTTTTTCTTTCCATCAGATACAGAAACATTCGGCAATGTAACACTTGAAGCGATGGCATCGGGCCTTCCATGCCTCGTAGCGGATGCACAGGGGAGCAAATCACTTGTCGGTCACAATGAAAACGGATTCCTTGTTTCGGTTGATAATGAGAGCCGGTTTTTTACTTGTGCAGAAAAGTTGTTGACAAATGATTCGTTGAGAAGCCGGTTGGGGAAAAACTCTTTGGAAAAAGTAAAAAATTATACCTGGGAAAAAATAAATTCCGGTCTGCTGGACGACTACAAGGGGGTACTTGGCATGAAATCAGAGAAAAACTGATTTTTATGTAACAGTTTTAGCTTCTTAACGTTTAGAACTATTGGTTAGAAGGCATCCCGAGGGGCCAAGCCTTCTGGTTAAGTTGAGAAGAGTAATCTTCTCTATGAGAGGCGTACCTAATTGAGATCTCGTACATGAAGCACTCGATTCATGAATGAATTGACGACTCATTTAGTTAAGCCGTTAAATAATAACTTATCAGCACATAACAGGGTTGTTATTTGATGAAAAATTAGATTTTTTAATAATAAGCAATTATGCGGATTGCCTGTGTTACGGTTTTGTTAATTTGATGGAACCGTAATACTCGGTATATTTGTTATTTCCAAAAGTTTAAACTAAAGTTTTGTAATGGGCCAACCTGAAGCCGATACACAACAGCATCTAAAGATATTTAAGAAAGCCCATGATTTCACAAAGGCTGATGAAATTAAAAAAATGGGGCTATATCCCTATTTTAAACCCTTGCAGGCAACTGATGGGTCTACTGTCCAAATAGACGGCCGCGAAGTAATCATGGCCGGGTCTAACAATTATCTCGGGCTCACTAATGATCCCCGCACCATTAAAGCCGCGCAGGACGTACTTGAAGTTTATGGAACGGGGTGTACAGGGTCAAGATATCTAAATGGTACACTCGATCTGCATCTTGAATTGGAAGATAAACTTGCCAAATTCATGGGCAAAGACTCCTGCGTTCTTTTTAGTACCGGGTATCAAACCAATGAAGGCTCTATTCAGACAATCGCAGATAGAAATGATATCATATTTTCTGATCGGGATAATCACGCCTGTATTGTAGTCGGTACTCAGGTATCGAATGCAAAGACTGTAAGATTCCGGCACAATGACATGGACCATCTGCGCACTATGATGGCGAAAGCTGATCCTGATAAAGGGAAGATAATCGTTACCGACGGTGTATTTTCTATGTCGGGTGTAATCGCTGATATTCCCGAGCTTGTAAAACTTGCCAAAGAATACAATGCCGGTTTATATGTTGATGATGCTCATGCTATAGGAGTAATTGGTGATGGTGGCAGGGGTTCTGCTTCAGTCTTTGGTTTGCTGGATGAAGTAGATCTGATTAGCGGTACTTTTTCAAAGTCTTTTGCCTCACTTGGAGGTTTTCTGGTGGGTGATCGCGAAGTGATCGAATACATCCGTCATCACTCTCCCGCACACATATTTAGTGCAAGTATGCCTCCTGCGAATGTGGCAACTGTATTGAAATCGCTTGAAATATTGCAGGAAGAGCCATGGAGGCTTGAACGTTTGGAGAAAATATCAAACTACATGCGCAACGAACTCAGAAATCTTGGGTTCAATGTATGGTCAAGTCAAACGCCTATTATTCCTGTTGTCATCGGCGATATGTTCGATTGTTTTGAATTTTGGAAAGAGCTATTTGAAGAGGGCGTGTACTCAAATGCTGTGGTACCGCCTGCAGTGCCTCAAAATCAATCGTTGCTCCGTACCAGTTATATGGCAACTCATACTGACGAACAACTCGACAAAATATTAAGCGCGTTCAAAAAAGTAGGTCTCAGACGAGGAGTTATCGATAGTAATGGCCGTTCAATGACCAGCGAATCCTAACGATGGTGGAAAAAAAAACCAATACAGACGCCATATCTGTAGTAGATTCAAAAGAAGAGAAAAAAGAGTTTTTAGAGTTTCCATATCAGCACTATAAAGATGATCAGTACTGGGTGCCGCCACTCCGTTTCGAACAGAAAAAACTGATTGATACTGCGAAAAATCCTTTCTATGCTAATGCTGAAATAGAACTATTCCTGGTTTACAATAACGATGTATTGGTGGGTCGGGCTGCGGCTATTATCGATAATCGCTACAACGAATATCATAACACCAGAACAGGTTTTTTTGGTTTTTTTGAATGCATCAATCGTAAGCGAACAGCTGAATTGATGTTTAGAATGATCGAAGAGTGGCTTCGGTCAAGGGGCATGGAAGAGATGATGGGGCCGGCAAATCCTGGTATGATGGATGAAATAGGCATTCTTGTAGATGGCTTTCAAAAATATCCGTCCATTTTGATGCCTTATCATAAGGATTACTACGATTCGCTTTTGAAATCGGTAGGCCTGGAAAAGGCGATGGATCTTTTCACATACGAAGTGAACCAGGATAATGTAGACCGTGACAGAATGAACCGCGCGGTGGATATTGTGAAAAGACGAATTCCGGATATCAGCATTCGAAAAATTCGCCTCAATAAAATTAAAGAAGAGATCAAAATTATCCAGGAAATATTCAATGAGGCCTGGAGCGAGAACTGGGGTTATATTCCTCTGTCTGATGCTGAATTTATGTATCTGGCTAAAGACTTAAAGTCTGTAGTAGACGATAATTATGCCCACATTGCGGAAGTAGATGGTCGCCCGGTGGCTTTTTCCGTAGCTTTGCCCGATTACAATCAAATCCTGAAGGATATGGATGGTAATCTCTTTCCTTTTGGCTTTATTAAACTATTATGGAATCGCAGAAAGATTACCCGTATCAGAACTGCCTTAATGGGTGTGATCCCCGAATATCAAGGGAAAGGTATTGATGCACTGTTACACAGAGAATCGATTGAAAACGGGCTGAAATTCAATAAGTATGCGTCAGAAATTGGCTGGATTCTCGAAAGCAATGAACAGATGAACCGGGTGGCCGAAAAAATTGGTGGCAAACACGATAAAACCTACCGAATGTACCGCAAATCACTCTGATTAGCTCGGGCTCATTTTTCTGATTGAGCCTCAAATATCGTATATTCAGGCCTAAGAAAAACCTGAATTAAGTATTTGAGATAATGAGCGACTTTCGAGTAGAAAAAGATTCAATGGGTGAGGTTAGAGTACCTGAAAATGCCTATTACGGTGCTCAAACACAGCGTGCATTTGATAATTTTCCGGTGAGCGGCATTCGTTTCAGTCGTGAATTTATTGCAGCACTTGGGCGGGTCAAGAAAACGGCAGCTAAAGTTAATACAGATCTTGGCCTTCTCGACAAAGAGATTTCTACCGCTATTCAAAAAGCAGCTCAGGAAGTAGCTGATGGTAAATTTGATGACGATTTTGTCGTAGATATTTTTCAGACCGGCTCCGGTACTTCCACAAATATGAATGCCAACGAAATTATTGCTCGTCGGGCAAATGAGCATTATTCTGGAGATAACGGGCCCATCCACCCGAATGATCACGTGAATTTTGGTCAGAGTTCAAATGATGTGATACCCACCTCTATTCGGGTAGCAGCAGCAGTAGCCGTAACGGAGACTCTGATTCCATCACTTCGCCATCTTCATAAAACACTAATCAAAAAGAGTGAAGAACTTAAAGATGTTGTCAAAACCGGTCGCACCCATCTCATGGATGCAATGCCGGTTACTATGAAACAGGAGTTGGGCGGATATGCACGACAAGTAGAGCTGGGGATAGATCGTCTTAATTCGGCGTTGAACAGAATTCAGGAACTTCCGCAGGGGGGGACAGCTGTTGGAACAGGAATTAATACCCATCCGGAATTCGGCAAAAAGTTTGCTTCGGAAATTTCCCGGACTACGGATATAGATTTTAAAGAGGCTGAGAATCATTTTGAAGCACAGGCATCCGTCGACGCACCGGTGGAACTGAGCGGGCAGCTTAAGACAATTGCCGTTGGAATGATGAAAATAGGTAATGATTTTCGCTGGATGAATTCCGGGCCAAACAGTGGTATCGGAGAAATTGAACTCGAAGCTCAGCAGCCTGGATCCTCAATCATGCCGGGTAAAGTGAATCCGGTGATGGAGGAATCACTAACAATGGTAGCTGCACAGGTGATCGGCAACGATGCTGCAATTACGGTAGGTGGGCAGTCAGGGAATTTTGAGCTCAACGTGATGCTCCCTCTGGTAGCTCACAATCTACTCGAATCCATAAAAATACTTGGAAACGCGGCAAAGAATTTTGCGAATCGGTCTATAAAAGGGTTTAAGGTGAAAGAAGAACATATCAAAAAGATGGTTGGTAAAAATCCAATCCTGGTTACTGCGCTTAATCCCTTGATTGGATACGACAAAGCCGCAAAAATTGC
>Ga0306867_1000127_pt1 | contig 49268 bp, 46 predicted proteins | sample AntRauTorckE6831_FD_190432 | JGI IMG/M metagenome (GOLD analysis project Ga0306867, IMG submission 190432) | Saline lake microbial communities from Rauer Islands, Antarctica - Metagenome Torckler E6 #831 (v2) (version 2) | ecosystem: Environmental > Aquatic > Non-marine Saline and Alkaline >...
CGGGGAAGCAGATCGTCTGAAATGTATTTTTTATAACGGCCCAAAGGACTCAAAAAACGACGTAAAATGTCGAAAAGGGGAATGTCGTGATTTCCGGGTACGCTCAGCTGGGGGTGAGGTAAACGTTTCATGTATTCAGCGGCTGACTTATATTGTGCCCGTCGGGCCCGCTGGGTAAAATCACCGCTGCTGATGAGCAATTCAGGCTGCATCCGGTGAAGATCTTTTACCAGTCCCTCTGCTACCCGGGGATCTTCCGTTCCAAAATGGAGATCAGAGATATGTGCTATTATTTTCATGGTACAACTATCCGCAAGCTTTTACGTCGTATTCTGAAATTAAGAGGTGTTTTTAATGTAATATTTTCACCATCAACCGCCACCGTTACATTTCGTTTTCGTGGATTCACCTGCACGTTGGTGAGAAGGCGTGTATCAAGGTTTTCGGTTTCTTTTATACTCTTAATGCTGAGTTGCCAGGCCATTTTAAACAATTCCAAAAATCGTGGGGATTTTGCCATACAGAGCCACAGTTTGCCTTTATCAAGTGATGGTCGGTTTACGTCTGAGTTGGTTATGTTCTCGTATTCATTATTTCCCACGAATAAAAAAGGTGTAAACAGTTTAATTCTGAATTCTTTGGATTCAACCGTCATTCTCATGAGGGGTAAACGTCTCATAACAACCATCACAGCTACTATTTTAGCCCTCCATTTAGACCACCCGTGCTTATCGGTTTTTTCCTCTCTCTCCCTGACAAGGTTGGGATACAGGCCGAGTGTAGCATTATTGATAAATATATGTCCATTTACTTCCCCAACATCAATTTTTCTGGTCTGCATTTGATCGAGCAGATGAATGGCACTCTCCGGATCTTTTGGAATACCGGCATCCCGCACAAAATTGTTTTTGGTTCCGAGCGCCAGGACTAACATGGGAATATCAGTATCGGCAACGTATCTTGCACCCGTTCTCACGGTACCATCTCCGCCACCGATAACCAGGAGATCGATTCCCAGAGTTAAAAGCCGTTCCACTTCTTTTTCAACATCAGATCCTTCTACTACAGAAAGACAACCCTCAGCAACCCGATTTTTTAGGTTCTGTTTTATAATTTCAAGACGATTTTTTGTCTCTTCAGGCGGCAGTGTGCCAGAGGAATTGTTGATTACAGCACCGATCTTCATATTACTTCTAATCAGTATGTTATTGGGGTTTATACTTAACCCTGATTAACCCAAGGGTAATAAAAAATCGGAAGGACTGCGTGCAGGATAAAGCCTGAATGTTTTCAGATATCCGTACGTGACGTTCGATCACGCTAAAGCATCAAATTTCTTTGATTACTTCTTGTAATATGAATTCTCAGATATTTGCATGTGTACAACGTCTTCTTGGGTTCAGATATGCCGGGAATAGGATCTCCGCAGCTGTATCCTCAATTTTTACTAATAACCCAAATAGCATGAATAATACCGGGAATATATCCGAGGATAGTCAGCAAAATATTTAGCCAGAAAGCCCCGGTCAAACCCACTTCTAAAAATACGCCCACTGGCGGAAGAATAATTGCAAAAATGATTTTTAAAATATCCATAGGTGTCTCTCTTGACTAATTTATTAAAGTTATTTGGTGTCTGTAGAAAGATTCACAAATAGATAACATGAACCATAAGACTACCAATTCAAAGTCAATATAACTCAGAACTGGCCAATTAAAAAGCTATTGGCGGAAATCCGTAAATCATGTAACATTTTCAGAATAGGTGTAAAAGAGCTGGCTATCAATACGGTGCAAAGTCTTCTTAAACTATATCTTAAGCACAAAATTCGACCTGTTGAATTCAGAATCCCGATTCAGGCTGACAGAAGACATAGCTTTTGCCAATACATGTTTGAGTTCATCGAAGTCGCCCGGTTTTGTGATATAGATATTTGCCCCATTGAGAAATGTGTCATCGATATCCTTTTCAGACGTTGACGTAGAATAGATTGCAATTGAAATATCGTTGTACTTCTCTATAGCTCTGATCTTCTTCAGGCATTCTATACCATTCATATTTGGCATATTGAGATCCAAAAAAATAACGTGGGGAAGGAGATTAACTTCTTTTGTGAGAAAATCCATCAGCTGTTTGCCATCATTCACCATATGGACGATGGTATCCATTTTCAAGTCTTGAAATATCTCTTTGAAGACAAGTCTGTCGCCTTCATCATCGTCGGTAAGAAGAACGCGGTGTGGTGTTTTTTGGCTTATCATCTACTATTGATCATTCAACGGAATATACATATCAAATGTACTTCCTTTGTTTAAAGTACTTTTCACAGTTATGAGCCCATCATGATGATGCACAATTTTTTTTACAGTTGCCAGCCCGATTCCCGTACCCGGATATTCGTCTTTGCCATGAAGTTTCTGAAATACCTCAAATATTTTTTCACTGAATTTTTCGTTAAAACCAATGCCGTTATCAGAAACCGAAATATAGCAGTAATTTTTATCCGGTAACAGTTTTTTAGCTTTCAGTTTGCTGCCTTTTTCAATGCGGCTATTGATCTTTATATGAAGTTTTACTTCAGGTTTTGAAAATTTAAGCGCATTGCTGATAAGGTTATGCATCAGCTGCCGAAACTGAAAAACAATAATATCTGCCTCACACATTTCACCCACATCCACAATGGCCTGTTCTTCTTTAATGTTTTCACTGAAGTTTACTACTACCTCTTCCACAATAGTTCTGAGATTCACTCTTTCAAATTTTCTCTCTGTAGTGTTAAGGCGTGAAAATGAGAGCAGATCATCAATAAGCTTCTGCATTCGTTTTGCAGCATCCTGCATCAGCGAGAAATAGGTTTTACCCTTATCGGATAGATTTTGATTCTCTTTTTCAAGTACCCGGCCTGCAAAGGTTTGTATTTTTCTGAGAGGTTCCTGCAAATCGTGGCTGGATATATATGTAAAAGCTTCCAGCTCTTTATTCATATTTACCAATTCCCCGTTCGTTTCCCGAAGTTCCTTAATAGCGCTCTTTAACTCAACAGTCCGTTCTTCTATTTTCTCTTCCAGTTCTTTGGTATATCGCTCCTGAATTTTACGCCTTTTTTCTCTCTCTTTTACCTGCTCGGTAATATCTTCAAATGACAAAAGAATTAAATTATTTGACTCATCATCTTTCACGACTTCTCGTGCATTGAGCAGCAGATGCAGCTTGCCAATTTCTGGAAAGCTATGGATGAGTTCATAATCAGAAATTATAGGAGTTTCGGGGATCACCTCTTCAAGAAGTTTTCTTAGTTCAGGAAAATCCCACTTCTTGTCGTCCAGTTTATAAATCAGCGACCCTTCGGTTTCCTTTTCATTAAGTTTAAATTGTTTGTAAAAGGCGTTATTAACCGTTCTTATCCGAAGGTGTTTGTCAAGCACCAGCAGTGGCTCGCGAATATTTGCGACAATGGATTCAGAATAATTTCTTTCAGCTTCTATCTGTTCATTTAAACTGCTCATTTCCTGGTTCAGGACAATCAGTTCCTCGTTGGTGCTTTGAAGCTCCTCCTTACTTGTCTCTAATTCTTCATTTAAACTCTGTAGCTCCTCGCTGCCGCTCATCAACTCTTCGTTGGCAGTTTGAAGCTCTTCGATGGCAGCTTCCTGATCTTCAGTGATGTTTCGCATGTCTTCCCTCATCTCAACAAGTTCCTGCTCCAATTGCTCTATGCGAAGATCTTTTTTGTTGTCTGATGATTTGTCTGATTCTGCGGATTCAGTTTCAGATTTCGGTCTGTTTTTCTCAGAAGATGTATCGTGAAAAAGTACTAAATAATAAGGCTCAACGGTATTTGGAAGCGGCATGGCTTCGATTGTAATCGAACGCAGGTCATCGTTTATTTTAACCGGGATGTTCTCTTTTTTTACGTCTTTATTTTCCTGCTTTGCTTTATGCAGAATATTTCGAAGTTCGAACGCCAATCCCTTCGCTGCCAGTGCTATAAGATTGTGGCTTGGTTTTCCTGAAGTTTGCTCTAAATATGAGCCGGTTTTACCGCGATACTGCACAATATCCATCTCATCATTAACTACTACACCTGCAGGGGTGTACTTTTTGAGCATGATCTCATCTGCCTTTTTTTGAAAGTCAGGATCCTTCTTTTCCAGCTTTGTATTTATATCTTTTTGGTTAAAATCAAGTTCAGACCTCCGGTTAACCACCTGTACAAACTTACTGGGAACATCTTTACATGAATATATTTTGTCACTTTTGGCAACTTCAGAAAATAGGTCAGGAACCCCGGAGGTTGTTTCAGATTTACCGAGCAGTAATATCCCGGTCGGGTTTAACACATAATGGAATGTTGTGAGTGCTTTTTTCTGCAGATAGGGTTCAAAATAGATTAGCACATTTCGGCAGCTTATAAGATCTATTTTGCCAAATGGCGGGTCTTTCAAAAAATTATGAACGGCAAATACGCAAATATCCCTGATCTGCTTGTTTACCTGAAAACGTCCATTTGTTTTTGTAAAGAACCTCTTCAGTCGCTTCTCGGACAGACCGGCTGTTTCATTCTCTGAATAGGTACCCATGCGCGCTTTATCGATTGCAGATTCGCTTAAATCAGATGCAAAAATCTGTATTTTTATTTCCTGGTTTCCCGCAGTGTGGGTGTCTAAAAGTTCTTTAAACAGAATAGCCAGAGAATAAGCCTCCTCACCTGTGCTGCAACCCGCCACCCATACCCGTATGGTTTTTCCGTCAGGATTATCTTTTATAAGTTGCGGTATAATTTTATCGGATAAATTTTCAAATGTCTTGGGGTCGCGGAAGAAAGAAGTAACCGGAATCAGGAAATCCTGATAAAGGGTGTCCTGTTCCTGTTTGTTCTCTCTTAAATATTCAAGATAGCCCGATATTTTTTTAATTTTGTTGATCGCCATTCTCCGAAGAATCCTTCTGTGGATCGTGGTCTGTTTGTAATACGTAAAGTCAGTTCCCTTTCGTACCCGCAATAGTGCAACAATATGCCTGTATGCTTCCTCATCGTCCAGCTTTGGAGGATTTTCTAACACTTTCGGAGCGTTGATAATGTTTGTTACCTCCAGCAATTTTTTCGGAATTTTTTCCGGTGGAAGAATAAAATCAACCACGCCTGCCTGAATGGCACTTTCGGGCATACCACTGTGGTCAGCTGTCTCTAAATCCTGCGCAAAAGTAATGCCCCCACTATTTTTAATGGCTTTCAAACCTTTTGTACCATCTGATGCCGTACCCGACAATATCACGCCGATGGCAAGTGAATCGTATATTTCAGCCAGCCCCGAGAATAACAAGTCGATCGGAAGAATACGTTTGGATTTACCCTTTGCAGGGCGGGGGGCGAGCCGTAATTTCCCCTCTGATGTCTCCATTATTTTGTTACTGGGCATCACATAGATGTGATTGGGCTCAATCTTACACTCCTCCGTAATTTCAAAAACCGGAAGTTCTGTTTCTTTTTGAAGTATTTCGGGCAGCAGGCTTTCGTGGTCTGGATCTAAATGTTGTATAAACAGATACGCCATACCGGAATCTTTCGGAATGGCTTTAAGTAATGTTTTAAAAGGAGTTAAGCCCCCGGCCGAAGCACCAATTCCAACAACCGAAAATAGATTTTCAGATTTAACTTTTTTTTCCTTGTTGGCTAACTGTTTTTCTGACTTTGCGGCCATATTTTTTAATTCTCTTTGGGTTGAATTCCCCGCCGCTTGCAGCGAAGATAATAAAAAACGAAAAAGATACCCCGACTGCTTGCAGCGGGGTAGTTCATTCTGTGGTTAGCATAAAGCTCTCTTTTCCCGGAAGAGACATATCGTTATCCGCTATCAATTTAAGTGATTTATATATCAGCTCTTTAAGTTCCCCAAAATCAGCCGGTTTTCGGATGTAGTAGTGTGCCGCATCTTTGAAAACCTGCTTTATCATTTCATTATTAGTAGCGGTGGAAAAAATAATTACCGGTAAATCTTGTAATTTAGTGTTCCTCTTTATCTCTCCCAAGGCTGCAAATCCGTTTTTGCGAGGCATATTCAGATCAAGAAAAAGAACATCCGGAAGTTTGGTTTTTTTTCTGATGAGCCACTCCATCAGTTCATCGCCATTACTGAACGTGTTAATTTGTACAGATACCGGCAATTCTTCAATGGCCTCTTCAAACAGAAGGCGATCGGCAAAATCATCCTCAGCAAGGATTATGTTCAACTTGCTAAGGATTGGTGAAAATTCTTTATTATTTTTCATGATTTGAACCTACTTAAAATTGTGAGTGTTTACAATCTGATTATGGTTTGAACAGTTATTGATGTAACCGGGATCTAATAACTAAACTGGGTTCGATTGATAAAAATAGTAGTATTTATTGAATTATTTAATAATAAATATCTCCCTTTCCCCATCGGGAACCCTACGGAAGAAGGGGGGAATGGGCGATGATTAGTAGATTTTTTGATTGTTTAAATTGAATGATCGAATGAATCAGCACATATGAAGTCAATATAAAAAATTAAAAAAAAAGGCAGTACCCGCTCAAAGCGAACCTGCCTTTTTTATTTAATTTGGTTAAATAAAAGTTAATTCTATAAGCAAGTTTTCGCTTAATCTTCCGGCTGAACAACTATATTTTCATCTAATATCACAGCGGTCTGAGCTAACATTCGTCCATTTAAGGATGCTCCGGTTGTAAGTGTAATTCCGGTCATAGACAATAATATGCCCTCCACATGAGCATTCGTTCCAACAGTAACTTCGCCGGCTACCTGCCAAAATATATTTTGAGCTTGTGCTCCGCCGGTGAGAAAAATCTCAACATCTGAGCTCAGCGTAAGATTTTCAGCAATTTGGAAAATCCAGACATCCTCTGTGCCACCTGAAAGAGTAACATCAGTGGTGGCGGTAACGGTACTACTCCAGGTATAAAGCCCCGGAGATAGAGTTCTTCCGCCAATATCACCTGTATAGATTTCAACAAAATCCGGTGCCGATCTGCCGGCTGCATCATCATAGGCACTCCCCATATTCTCAACAGCGGTGGTAAGGTTTGATGGGGTAGGATCAGCCATATCAGCTGCATATACCCTTCCTGTTACCTGCGCTGACGTTGCGTAACCTGTTGCATCAGTCAGTGAAAACCCTGTAATAGAACTTCCGGCTGCCGGGCTTATACCTAAATCCCCTGTAATATCAGAGGTCGGACTATTATTGATGGCTGATTTTGCGAGCATTACATAATTACCGGCAAGTCCAAGGTCAACTACATCCAGAGTTTGGTTGTTGCCACCCGTTGTGAAATCCCATTCTGTATTTTCTGCAATAGATACACCGGTTGTGCTCATTGCTTCAATCGATATTTTTGCAGTATAATTTGTTCTGGCTTCAAAAACATTATCCGGGAAAAATTGGGCAGTAGTGCCGGAATATTCAACAGAACCGGAAACGGCTCCGGATTCATCTTCTACTGTAAAGGTTGCATTGTTAATCGTTGCGGCGTTCATAGCCTGATTAAAAGTTACGGTCACAACCATGTTGCGCTCAATGTCACTCTCTCCATCAACAGGATTTGTAGAAAAAATTGTGGGGGCTTCAGGATTTACTTCAGTACTTGTGCTACTGTCGCAGCCCATCAATAATCCGGCCAGTAAAACTGAATAAGCTGTTATGTTTAAAAATCTGTTTTTTAGTCTCATGATTTTTTCTATTTAACGTTACAATTGTTTTCGTGATGATATTCTTAACATCAACAAGTTGCACAAATTCTGCTACTTTGTTGTTACAGTTCACCATATTAAAATTGTATCAATCACTGATTGGGCTGGATATATCATTACCTGGTTTCAGTAAAAAAAAAGCAGCCCCGACATCTATCAGGACTGCTTTAGTGGTTTTTGGGGTATAGAATCTGAATCAGATTATTTATTTATGCTTGTTCTTTGATTAGAAGCAAAACCTTGTGGTTCAATGATGGTGTTATCATCAAGAGTTACGTCTGTTTGGGATAACATCCTACCATTTAAAGATGCACCATTGTTCATGGTGATTCCGGAAAGAGAAAGAATGATCCCTTCAAAATGTGAGGACTCACCCATATTTACTTCACCGGCAACCTGCCAAAAAATATTTTCGGCAACGGCACCATCACTAAGGGTAATTTCCACATCACGGTTCACTGTAAGGCCTTCGGGGATCTGGAAAATCCAAACATCTTCAGCACTACCGGCTAACATAATATTAGTGGAGATTTCAACTGAATCATTCCACTTATAAATTCCGGGCTCAAGTGTGACTGAAGATTCATTTGTGTTTTTATCCATTGCTGATTCAGCATTATAATCCTCTTCCATTCCAAAATCTGTTGCATCCGTTGAGTCTGTTGAATTCATCTCATTATCTTCAACACTGTGATCATTCCATGTGGAATCTGCATGATCATCTGATTGGACAAATTTGTAATCCATGAAGTCAACCGTTGATCGTTCTGATGCATCTGTATAGGCTGTCATCATATCTTCAAATGCTTGATTTAGGTTATTTGCATTTAAATCTGAATCCATTTCATTTGCCGTATTTTCCCGTTTTTCGTTTGTTTTGCGGGTAGTATCTCTGCGGGCAGCTTTCTTATCAACGTTTTCGTTATTTAACCAATACGCTGTATTATCAGCTTTATCTTTGATGCTTTTGGAGTCCGGGTCAAAACCTGTTTCCCCGGTAATTTCAGAAGATGAACCATTATGCATTGAAGATTGTGCAAGAATAACGTATTCAGCTGCACTTCCAAGATCTACTGTTTCTACCGGCTCGTTATTTCCGCCAGTTGTAAAGCTCCACTCCATATCGCTCTCGCTATCCTGGGAAGTTCCATAATCTGATAAATCTTCGTTGAACTCCTCATTTGAATAATCATCATCTGATTTGTTTGAAGCGGTTGTTATTTTAGCTGTATAATCTGATTCCGCTTTTAAACTTTTTTGGGTAGTAAACATCCCCTTGTTTTCGGAATACTCCATGGTACCTGTAACAGACACTGTTCCCTGCATTAATGAAAATGTGGAACTTTTCATGGAAGTTGAATCCATTTCTTCGCTAAAAGTGATTTCTATCACTACGTTTCGGGATACATCCTCTTCTCCATCGGATGGGGAGGTGCTAACAACGGTCGACTCGTTGGTATTAGACTTCTCCTGATTTACTATAGACTGATTTATGCTTCCTGTTGCAAATACAGCCATAAAAAAAGCTGCAATTGCTGTGCTGACGTAAGATATATTTTGTGTTCTCATGATATTTTTGATTTTATGAATCTAAAGGTATCTATAAATTTTCATTACCCGAGTAAACTACCTTTTCATTGTTTGTAAAGCGTTACAATGAAAAAGTAGTTAGTCGGATATTTCACAGAATTATTTCTAAATAGTGATAACTATTTACGAAAAGGTGCCTTCTGTGCATTCTGAACTATATTATGATTGTTCAACCAGAGCATTCTGCATCGCTCTTATTTTGTTCTGGTCGTTTTTAATTGAACTGTACTGGTCTCTGATCATCGTTTGTTGCTTAGAAGTCAAATGTTCTGATTCATCCTCCAGGACAGTTTCATATGATTCTACAGCCTTCTCTTCGCCTTCTTCGCACGAGTTTAGAACTGCTTTTCTGTCGTTACCTGAAAGCGCTGATTTGACATCCATCCAGGCGCGGAAGAATTTACCCGACACTTTTGTGCCTTCTTTTGCTTTGCCACCTAATTTTTGAATTTCGCTGACCAATTCATTCCGGCATTTCTGACTGGTTTGTGTAAACTTTGTAAACAGAGTTTTTAGCTCTTTTTCTTCTGTATTCTCTAATGCCGTTTCGTAACCATCAATTCTGTCATTGTTGATTACTACAAGTCTGTTTAATGCGTCAATTGTTTTATCTTTTTCCATATCTTCGATTATTAATTAGTTGTAATATGGTTTGTAAGCTGTAAAATTAGACAAGAAATCAAGCTTGCTACCCGATTCCTTGTTCTTTTGATTATTCAGGAAAGTTTAACTGTGAATTTCACGGGCATCGTTTTCCTGCCAGGTTTTTTCAAAGTGTTCAGCATCTTCTTTATTTTTAGGCTGAACACCCAAGATGATATGACCATCATTAATGCCTGATTCATATATTTTTGCACGCTCTTTGGGTATTCCCCAACCCACGAGAGCTCCAATAATTCCACCGGCCAATCCTCCGGCACCTGCTCCGGCTAATCCGGCTGCTATAGGTCCTGCAACAACAAGCCCGAGGCCGGGAATAACGACACTGGTTCCAATAGCAGCTATTACTCCCGCAACAGCACCAATGGTGCCGCCAATAGCTGAACCTGAACCTGCACCTTCAGCCGCTTTATTACCCAGTTCCGTTTCTTCCTCGTCTTCTGAAAAATATTTGTCATGCGTTTCTTTAGACATTACCAGATTAATCTCATCCTCTGTATATCCTCTCTCTTGCATTGAATTATACGCATTTTCCGTGCTTTGCCGGTCACTGAACATGCCTGTTAACATGCCCTGTTCATCAGCTTTATTATCCTGCTTCAGGTTACCATTCTTTGGATGGTCATCCTTGAGGTTATCATTATCAATGTGATCGTTTCTAAGATTTTTATTTTTTTCCATAATGTGCCGTTTTTTTGATTTAAGTTTTACTTACTAGTTTCTCAATTCTAAGGAGAATTATTTCTGATTAGAACATTCCCAGAAGCCAAAAAATAATCACAAATACGATGATGGTTCCAAAACAACCGCTACCTAATTTCATGGCTCCGTATCCTGCAATTGCCCCCTTTAAAAGATCATTCATAATGTTTTTCCTCTTTTAGATTGTTCTTACGCTTGTTTTACAGCCGCATCCATGTTCACTACTTTTACAGCAACTTTAGTCAATGTTTGATCGGCTGCCTTCTCTTCTTTTAGTGTTTCCAAAAGCAGCTTTTCAGCATCTTTCAAACCAAGTGTCTCGGCAAATTCACGCAGTGTTCCGTAAGTTGCTATTTCGTAATGTTCAATTTTTTGTGCTGCAGCTATTATACCGGCATCACATTTGGGGCCTTTTTCGCAATCTTCCATCATATCGCTTGCTTCGTCAATCAGACCATCCATTGCATCACATTTTACGGTCGATGGCTTTTTATCTATTGTTTTAAACACTTTTTCCAGGCGGTTAACCTGCTCTTTGGTCTCTTCCATGTGCTCTTTAAGAGCTTCAATTAGATCCTCTGATGATGCCAACGAGATCATGTTTGGAATAGCTTTTATTAAAGCCTTTTCAGCCCAAAGTATATCTTTCAGTTGCTCTTCAAACAATTCCATGAGCTGTGAAGAATGCATCCCTTTGTCTATCTGGTTTCCGTTGCTTTGTGATTTTTTACTTGTCTTCGTTTTCATAATTTTTCTCTTTTAAACAACAGAAGAGATGTACGTCCTTCTGTTTTATAGTTGTTTGTTGAAAGGTTAAAAGTGCTAAATGTCTTCAGTGAAAATGTGGCACAAACTTAATTTGCTAAAAGATCGTAAACTGTAATCTCTCCATCATGAGGATCATTTCTAATGGGCATCTCATCTTCTTCATTAGGATCGCGAGGATTTGGTTGTCCCTCGTCCGAATCGTCTGCTTCTACTGGCCTGTCATTAGACTGATTCACATTAATTATCTTACTATTTGTCATAAATAATTTTAATTCTATAATTAGGAAATGATTAAATGTTTGTCTTACTAAAATGCCATATAAAATCACAGTTAGCATTACAGATATAAAAGTAAGACTTACATCTATCACAGTTAAAAAGTGGAATAATCGATTTGTATAAATTCGATTTCAAACTTTACAACAATCTTGCCGGGGCAAAGCCTTATTTGAGAGCACCTTGATTTTATGACAAAAAAAACACACCCTTCATTTGAAAGAGTGTGCATTTTTACGCTAAGGAAAGAATCTGTTACTTATTTCAAACCTGAATTAACTTCAGAAACTGCTTTTTTTATACGTTTGTTGGCTTTCGTGGCCAATTTTTTTGTTTCTTCATCGATACTCTCCAATGAATCCGACACTGAGTCTACGATATCATCAAAACTATCGGACATATAATCCGAGTATTCCTGATTTTTATCTAAAATTTTACGTCTTGTTTTAGACCCTTTTTGCGGTGCAAACAACAACCCGACTGCAACTCCGGCGGCCGAAGCTAAAAGGGTGTTGAGTATAATGCTTGATGTTTTCATGAATTTATATTTTAAATTGTTTCTTATTTTCTGATTAATTTTAACTGCGAACTAAGCAATTTTTTTGCCTTGTATTATCTGAAATACAATTGCTATAACAGCTATTACCAGCAGAATATGAATAATTCCACCTGCGCTGTATCCAATAAATCCAATTAACCAGGCTATAACTAATATTACTGCAACGATATATAGAAGATTTCCCATGATATGTGGTGATTTAAATTAAGGTTAGTTTATGGAATTAGTAGTACTTGAGAAAAAGTCATCTAAAGAGTCACCAAGGTTACCCATTGAACTGCTGAACTCTTCTTTAAACGTAACCCAGCTATCTCTATTGGTAACTCTGTAATTATCAATCTGTCGTTTAAGATCACTGTTGGTACTTTCAATACTCGCGATTCTAACTTCGTGGGCTGCTCTTACCTCTGGCTCTTCATCCTGAATTTTCTTTTTTATATCATCGATGGCAAGGTTATTTTCTTTTATTTCATTTGCAATTTCTTGCCTGTAAATTCGAACATCAGCCTCAATTTCACTTTGGGCTATTTCCAAATCTCTTTCTGCCTCAATAACTGAGGTTTGAGCTTTTTCCATTTTGTTGTCAGATCTGTCACATGATTGCGCAATAAATGCGAACATAATGGTGATGGTTGTAAGGAAAAATATTGATTTTTTCATATGTCTTGATTCAGTTGGTTTTTATGTTTTTTTATTCAGTTGTACCTTTAAAAGAAAATTTAAGGACATGATTTTTAAAACATGAATTCAACTGCCTCTTCAATAATCGTTTTAATTAATTGTCGATTCTCGACTATTTCGGGAGAATTGTGAAACTAATTTCACAACTATAATATGTGTTTATACAGCATCATAAGCGTTACAAAACACATTAAAAGATTTATATATATCACTGATCTTTATGAGGAGAGGACTTAGTAAAGGCCAATCAGACTGATACATTGATTTTATGGTGATAAGCGCTCTGAAACTAAAAGGCTTTAACTCAAAAGGCCGAAACATTTATTCATGCGCAGCTTTCCCTTTAGCAGTGATTAATCATTATAGAAATAGTTATAACACAACTTCCGCAAAATAGAGAAGTAGTAGCTACGAAGATAAGCCTAAATTGACAAGGTATAGCGACATTGACTCTTCACTATGACTTATCTGATATCAGTTAAAGGTAGCCCCAACGTGGGCCAAATCACCAACACAGGGCAATCGCCCTGTGAGCAGGGGCTCTATCATGCAAGCCCTGAAGGGGCGATAGACTGCTAATCGTCCTTGTGAGGGTTGCCCCCTTTTCCCTACAGGGATCCCTAGTGCCGTTTTCCACTACATTCATTTAGTTTAACTTACAGCGAAATCTGATACATTTCCCGAAAACGATAAATTTGCATACGTATCTTATTTACTGGTAACAGTACTATGGGCAGGACTGTCTTTACTCAATCATCAATCTTTAGTGCTTTCTAAGTCCAACAATGAAGGTTACTTAGTTTGTAGCATCTACTGACCATTGTTTAAGGTCAATTGGGGCCGAATTTTAAACTTTTGCGGAAGTTAAGATAAGGGTCAACGATAATTGTCTCTAAAGGAAAAGCTGAGTTCGTCATGGCCTGTCCTGATGAAACTGGGAGTTTTTTTTCTAAAATATTGACACTGGAATTGAGAAGCAGAAGCATGGTATTTACAGACTTGAGATCATCATAACTGAGCTAAATAATCAATCCCGGTAGCTTATCTCTCTGAAGTTTGCCTAACGGTGTTTTTGGGAGTGAGTCTATGTACCGGATCTCTTTTGGAATTTTAAATCCTGAAAGTTGTTTCTTCAGAGGCACAAAAATTTCATCATCTGACAGTGTCTTGCCGGATGATTGTGGCACAACCAGTGCAACAACTTTTTGCCCCCATTCGGCATCGGGAATTCCCAAAACCGCTGCCTCTGCAATTCCTTTAATGTGAGTAAGTGCCGATTCCACCTCAACCGGATCTACATTTTCACCCCCGGTAATAATACGGTCGGATCGCCTGTTTTTGAGGAAAAGCTGTCCTTTCCGGTTAATATGCCCAACGTCCCCGGTTTTAAACCAGCCATCGGCATCAAACGAACGTGATGTTAACTCTGGATTGTTGTACTCGTCGATCACCTGAGGACCTTTGAGCCAGATCTCTCCGTGTTCATTTGCCGGCATCACAGAACCGGATTCAGAATCTCTTATCTGAATTATGTTTGGTTTAAAAAGAGATCCGGCACTCTTTTTTGGAGTGTAGATTCCTCTCGGCTGAAGCATCGGATTTGCTGCAATTTGAGCACATGTTTCCGTCATTCCATAGCTGGATACAATTGGAATTCCGCGTTCTAGCGACCTGTCAATGAGCCGCTGAGTAATGGGGCCGCCCCCCAGTAACAAGGCTTTAAATTCGAGGTGCAGCTGAAATAACTTGTCGTCAAGCAACCTCATCAGCATTGTTGGAACAAGTGATGCAATCTGAAAGAGGCGGTTCTCACTTAAAAATACACGGATCTGATGCTCATCAAACCGATCCATTCGGAAAATAGCGGACCCATACAGTATGGATCGTAAAATTATAGATATTCCGCCAATATGATTGAGTGGCAGGCACAGCAGCCAATATCGGTTATGATCGGGTTTAAAATTGACAGCCGATGATGACGTAGCAAAGAGTATCTGTCTACGTTTGAGCGGGACGACTTTTGGCTGTCCTGATGAACCCGACGTAAAAAACTGTCCAAATTGTTTTTCAGGATCAGACGAGGGAGATGCTATTTCGTTGCCGGTGGATACAATAGTCATGAACTCACGTGGCACATTCAGTACAGAGTAGCTGCCCGTCCGGGATCTATTGTAATCATCGGTGTAAAAGGCGCCCGGGTTGATCTGTTTGATGTAACTCTCCAGTTCTGTATCGGTTACCGCGGGATTCAACGGTACAAAAGGAATTTTCAGGAGATAGCAGGCGGCTACGACAAACGTAAGTTCATCGCTGCTTTTACTTAACAGTGCGAGCGGTTGTGAGTCAGATAGATTATACTCCGCGATGAGTTTTTTGAATCTGGAGCAAAACCCGTAAAGATGAGCGTAATCATAAATTGTACTTTCGGAAGCCAGAAAGTTTAACGATGCATCTGGAAGTGGAAACGTGGGATATGTGTAAGTGCTCTGACTCATGAGTTACTGAACCGGAGTTAATAAATTCTGATTAATTTCCTGAAAAGCATACCAGCTCTTGAAATTTGGCTGAAGCCGGAATGTTCCGTTAATTTTTGGATTTTCATCGGCAATATTTTGGCGAAAAAACGATCCGGTATTTAGTCCGTGTGCCATTGTTTTACTGCCTGTCATTGCCGCAACTGACGCTATCATCCGTGTTCCCACAGCCGATTCGAGTGCGGTTGTATAAATCACTCTGTCATCAAGATGTTTTCGGGAGCTGATTGTTGCAAAAATCTCCATTAGATTTCCATGCAGGGTGGGTTTTATGATCAAATAAGGTGCCGGTTTCAAGTGATCGATAACCGAATGCAATCCAAAGAACGCAAGCGATTCGTCTGCTGCCACAGGAAGGTTGCAATAATTCATAACTGATTGAAACTGATCGATTGAGTTTGTGCGGCAGGGGTCTTCAATATACTCTATCGGCAGGTTACGAAATTGTGACGACAACTCAGACACATGATTGATGTCCCAGCTTCTGTTTGCATCCAGGCGAAATGTAATTTGCGGATATTCATTAACCAGTGTTTCCAGAGATTGTGGCAGATGGCCGGGGTCAGCTGTGACCTTGCATTTTAACACGTTGAATCCATCGCTGATATACCTCTTCGCATGCGACATAAATGTTGTTTCATTAGTTTCACCGAGTACGGCGTTCATCTGTAAAAAAGATTCTGAAGCGGCATCTAAAAGAGAGTGAACGGGCACCTGCCGCCTGACAGACAATATGGAAAGCCCGAGACTACTCAAGCCAAAATCAACGGAGGGGTAAACGGAGCGTGAGTTTATCCAAGTACTGAGATCATCAGGCGTAAACTCCCCATCAAAAAAAAGGTCTGTTTGTTCTCTTTTTGATGTAAGTAACGTTTCGGCCTGCTGCAGAGATTCTGTTGAAAAACCAGGCAGCGGTGCTACATCAGCAACAACATCTACGTCTGACTTATGGTACCGAAGTAACAACCCGTCGCGATGCTGAAAGGTACCTGCTCCCGTGATAAACGGTCGTTTGAAAGGCAGACTGTATCTGTACAATTTAAGCATAGTAGGTGATGATTAATCCTGATGAAAAAAGAACTCCGAAAAGAAACATAAGTCTTGCAGTCTGACCTAAAGTCTCATTAAGGGTTCGTTTATCTTCATTATTCCAAATGAGAGTGTTTAATCTGATTGCTTCAGGAAGAGAGAGCAGCGGAAGGAAAATCCAGAATGAGACATTATGTACAAAGAATATTATCGCTAACGAGAGATATGAGACGAACAACATTGCGATATACTCAATTCTGAGAGCCTGCTCACCAAAAAGAACGCCAAGAGTACGTTTATTAGCGACACGATCCTGTTCAACATCCCGCAGATTGTTGACGACCAGTATGTTTACACAGAGCGCTCCAACCGGTATTGATGCCCAAACAGTAAGCAGAGACCACTGCAGGGCATTCACGTAGTAGGTGCCTATAACCGCAACGAAACCGAAAAAAATAAACACAAAAATATCTCCCAGACCATTATACCCGAGAGGGTAGGGGCCTCCGGTATAAAGCACTCCAAAGAGAAGTGAGGCAAGGCCAATAGCGAGTACAATCCAGCCGCCAAACCAAACAAGATAAAGACCGGCGATAAATGCAGTCAGCATTGTGAGGATAGTAGCGAGCTTCATTGTTTCCGGTTTGATCAGTCCGGCTGCCGTGGCGCGTTCAAAGCCAAGCCTGTCATCGGTATCGGCACCGTTGACGAAATCGAAATAATCGTTGGCAAAGTTGGTCCCTATCTGAATGGCAAATGCACAGAAAAGGGCGACAGCAGTTGTATCTGCCCGGAATAGTTGATCATGCCAGGCAATAGAGGCGCCGACAAGTACAGGAACGACGGCTGCGGCCAGAGTTTTGGGTCGTGCTGCGCTCAGCCAATGTTGAAAATTAGTTGTATTCAAGGGGCAAATGGGTATTTATACTGTGGATAATTAAGCTGCAGGAAGATAAAGAATATCACATCCCCTAAAAAAGTTCAGGAAACAGAGCTATATAAATTGCCTGGACTTTAATTTCTTTGTTTAGAAGCGCTTCTAATTTATATAATTAATAAAATAACTTTAACCCCATTTTTTTGTAAGTATATCGAAAGATGTGGATTAAAAAAATTTTGTTAATGGTTGGCTACTCAATATCTTATGATTTGTTTTGAGTCAGCTTTCAGCATCGCACGTGATACCCCAAGTCGGCGCAATCTTTTTTAGACATCAATTCTTGATGGTAAACCAAATCGATGTCGAGAGTCTCAAAACATATCAACCAACTAATAATTAAATTATTTACGCACGCATGGCATACTCAAAACTTGAATATATTTGGCTTGATGGCTACGAACCAACGCAGCATCTAAGGAGTAAAACACGGGTTGTCCACGACTTCAGCGGAAAGCTCGAAGATGCACCCATCTGGGCTTTCGATGGCAGCTCTACACAGCAAGCAGAGGGAAGTTCTTCAGATTGTTTGTTAAAACCAGTAGCCATCTTTCCCGATCCTGAAACGAAAAACGGATTTCTTGTGATGACGGAAGTGCTGACTGCAGATGGTAAGCCTCACTCTACAAATTCTCGTGCCGTGATAGACGAAGACGAAAACAACGATTTCTGGTTTGGATTCGAGCAGGAATATTTTCTTGTTGATCCTGAAACGAACACACCGCTGGGTTTCCCGGTAAACGGGTATCCTGAACCTCAGGGACGTTATTACTGTGGCGTAGGAGCTCGCAATGTGTTTGGACGTGAAATAATCGATGAACATCTCGACATTTGCCTGGAAGCGGGACTGAACGTAGAGGGAACAAACGGCGAAGTTGCCGCAGGCCAGTGGGAATTTCAAATTTTTGCAAAAGGTGCTGCCCGGGCCGGAGATGAGATCTGGGTTGGACGCTACCTTATTGAGCGTACAGCGCGCAAGTACGGTATTGCTGTTGACTTGCACCCAAAACCACTCGGTGATACCGACTGGAACGGATCAGGTATGCACGCCAACTTTTCAAATGGCTTTATGCGGGATACCGGCGGTGAAGAGAATATGAAAAAAATATGCGAAGAGTTTGGTAAGCACATAAAAGAGCATATCGCTGTTTATGGCGCTGATAACGACAAACGTCTGACAGGTAAGCATGAGACACAATCTATAGACAAATTCAGCTATGGTGTGTCAGATCGCGGTGCATCTATCCGTATTCCAATTTCTACTATTGAAGAAGGCTGGAAAGGTCGTCTGGAAGATCGCCGGCCCGCTTCAAATGCATGTCCATATGAAGTAGCATCCATTATTATTCAAACTGTACGTAAAGTAAAATCCTGACCGGTTAATATCGGCGTATAAGCTCTACATTTATTTTAAAAGCTCTGTCTTGAATAAAGGCAGAGTTTTTCTTTTTTGCCGATCTTTTAACTCCCTGTTGAACCACAAATGACAGTGATTTGTCCCGGGGCATATTTTATGAGAAGAATGCTGAATAGAGTTTAAATCATTACCGAAACACTTTACATTAGTGAGAGACGATGAACCCGTCATCAGCAGTCGGCGAAGGTTCATCTAAACGTCCAAGGATAAAATTACCAGAATGGATAAACGCAATATTATTGATGAAATAGAGAGATATGACGGCAGCCACATTAAATTTGGTGTGGTTGATATAGATGGTGTATTGCGCGGGAAGCTGGTTTCAAAGAAAAAATTCCTCAAGTCACTCGAGCAAGACACTGGCTTTTGTAATGTGATTTTCGGGTGGGACGTAAACGATCAGGTATATGACGATTCAAAAGTCACCGGCTGGCATACCGGGTTTCCCGATTCTTCTGCAACTATTGACGTTTCGACCTATCGAAGGATTCCCTGGAATGATAATATCCCACTATTTTTGGCTGATTTTCATCGCTCAGACGACCTTTCAGATGTCTGTCCCAGATCATTGCTGAAACGAATAGATGAACGGAGCCGCAACGCCGGTTACATTCCAAAATTTGCCAGCGAGTATGAATGGTTCAACTTTCGTGAAACTCCACAATCGTTGAAAGAAAAGAACACGGTTGATCCCACCCCGTTAACCCCTGGGATGTTTGGTTACTCGCTGCTCCGATCTTCCCAGTACAACGAATATATGAGCGGGATTTCAGATCAAATGGAGAAATTTGGGGTGCCTGTGGAGGGGATCCACACGGAAACGGGAGACGGCGTTTATGAAGCCTGTATAGAGTATAGCGACATGGTGGAAGCCGCTGACAGAAGTGCACTGTTTAAAAGCGGTGTAAAAGAAATTGCGTTTCGCCATAACATAGTTGCCAGTTTTATGGCTAAGTGGAGTGATGAACTTCCAGGGTGCGGAGGCCACGTCCATCAAAGTCTGTGGGACAGCGATGAGAACACGAATCTGTTTTACAGCTCCGCATCAGATAAAAAAATCAGTCCGATTCTTGAACATTACATTGCCGGTCAGCTTTACTGCCTGCCCGAAATATTGCCGATGTATGCCCCAACGGTAAACAGCTATAAACGATTTGTTTCCGGGTCCTGGGCATCCACGTCGGTTAGCTGGGCACGATCGAACCGTACAACGGCACTTCGCGTTATTCCTGGCGGAAAAGATTCAACCAGGCTTGAGACGCGTGTACCTGGGTCGGATGCCAATCCCTATCTTTCTATGGCGGCTGCACTGGCTTCAGGATTGTACGGCATCGAAAATAAACTTACTTTGGATACACCGGAAACGCAGGGCAATGAATATGAAAACCCGGAAAGTAAATCACTGCCGGCAAATTTGAAGGATGCCACATCACATATGAAATCATCAGACCTCGCAAAAACGTTGTTTGGTGACACTTTCGTTGAGCATTTTGTTTATTCAAGAGAGTGGGAATGGGAGCAATTTTCGAAACGCGTAACGGATTGGGAGCTAAAAAGATATTTTGAAATCATCTAAAGCGGTGACATGAACCAAATCGATTTTATTGGGATCGTCAGGGAAGCGGTAAAGCATTTCGATTCCACAAAGAGAATTGTACGAATTGATGACATAAGCGCCAAGGTATCGACGAATCACGTCTACCGAATTAAGTTTTCCGATAACAATTTCATTATTGCCAAGCTCTCCTATTTTGGCAAGTTTGAACATTTTGTGGAAGATCACAGCATCATCAACTCTCTTTCAAATAATTTGCCGGCGCCGTTTGAAAATGTGCTTGCCCGTTCTCTGATCAAAGGCAACTCCTTGTTTGTGCATCGCCATACAGATCAGCTTATTGACGCCTGGACTGTGTTTTATCGACCAATGAGAGTGCGACAGAAACTACCGAAACGTTTGAACGAAGAACAGATTAAAAAGCTGGCCAAAACCTTCGCGCAGTTCCATCAAGCGTGCTACAGCGTAAGAAATACACTCCCCCCGTCGTCCAAGACGATGCAGATAGACATAGAGCATCTGTTGCGAATTCTTCAGACTTCACTGGGCAAACATGACCACAGGATGCACATTGACCTGATACGCGAGCAGTGCCATAAGTTTCTTGAAAATACAGCTTTTATGACGCCCGAAACCTTTGAACCCATACCCGTTTTTGTGGACTGGAACATTGGAAACTTTTCGGTGTCTAAAAATATGGTACTTCATTCCCGGTGGGATTACGACTGGTTCAGGGTAAGCTCGCGGATAATGGATTTCTATTTTTTCAGCCGTATCGTCTCGGAAGTGGGTGATCAAACGATATTCAGCTATGACATTGAACGGCTGATGGAGGATCGGTTTTTGGTCTTTCTGAAAGCGTATCATGAAGAATACCCACTGACGGAAGCAGAGATTCGCTTCCTGCCCGAGTCCTACCGGTTTTTCCTACTGAATTATGTAGTGAAATACGGCCGGTATTTTTTCCATGAAGTATTTTCTAATCGCTTGCAGCAGGAAGCATACACGCGTCATTTACCAACGATTGAAGAAAAATTTGACCCCGACCCCATCCTCAAAGCATTATTTGACTAATCAAACCTATGGACAGAGTTTCCTTTAAAGAAATTGCAAAGAAGTATAAAGTTATTTTTGTAGACTCATATGGAGTTCTCAAAAATCATAACGGACTCATAGACGGTGTGCAGCCTGTGATAGATTCTTTGAGAGAACAAGAAAAAACAATCAGGGTTTTGACTAACGACGCTTCACGGAGCCAGGAGCAGCAGGTTAACATGTTTCAGAGTCTGGGTTTGAGTGGTTTGAAAGAGGAAGAGATTATTACATCCGGTATGCTGGCCCGCCACTTTCTTGAGCTGAAGGTAAACTCAGGAAAAATAGCCTATCTGGGTACACCTGACTCTGCTGAATATTTTCTCCAGTATGGCCTTGAACCTATTCCTGTAGCTGATATTGATCTTGAGAATATAGATGATATTCAGGCATTTGTGTTTCTGGACGACGAGGGATTCGACTGGAACGATGGAATAAATAAGACGGTGAACTTTTTGAGGCGAAAAAATTTGCCCATCATTGTGGCCAACTCTGATAAATACTACCCCATCTCAAAAAACGATGTTGCGGTGGCTATCGGCGGGATCAGCAGACTGATTGAGTCCGTATTGAATCAAAAATTTATCCGTTTTGGAAAACCGGACTCCCAGATGTTTATGTATGCATTTGATGAAATCAACAAGAACGGACATTTTACCAAAAGCGACATTCTGATGGTCGGAGATACTCTTCACACAGATATCCTGGGCGGCAATAAATTCGGTCTTAAAACACTCCTTGTGCTGTCTGGTAATACTCGCCCGGAAAGCGTAGAGATGAAGATAAATTCAAGCGGTATAATACCTGATTTTATATCAGATTCAATTCTGACCTGAGTCGGTTAAAATGGAGCGTCGTCTCCGCCGGGATTATGGGTAGGAGGTGGCGTCTTCGATGACTGCTGATCCGGCAAGAACTGTGAATCATCATTTCCACCGTTCTGCATGGGATCGTCTGAGTGCGTAAGTTTTTCGAACCGTGCATACTGCTTCACAAAATACATATTGGTTGTACCCACCGGCCCGTTACGCTGTTTCCCGATAATGAGTTCTGCAAGGCCGTTTGTTGACTGCCCTTCAGCAGTGGATGTAATTCCATAGTATTCCGGCCGGTAGAGAAAGCAAACCACATCGGCATCCTGCTCAATTGAACCGGATTCACGCAGGTCACTCAGCTGTGGTCGCTTATCGCCGCCGCGCTGCTCAACCTGACGACTAAGCTGCGAGAGCGCAATTACGGGAACGCTCAGTTCCTTGGCAAGTCCTTTAAGGCCCCTTGAGATAGTGGCAATTTCCTGCTCGCGGCTTCCGATATCTTTAGAATTTGCGGTCATCAGCTGCAGGTAATCCACAACAATAAGCCCGATATCGTGCTCACTTTTAAGCCTTCGGCATTTTGTACGGAGTTCCATGAGACTCAGTCCAGGAGTGTCATCAATGAATATCTTAGCCGTAAATAACCGGCTGGCCGCATCTATCAGGCGCTTGAAGTCTTCATCGTTCAACTTGCCGGTACGCGCCTGCTGAGCGTCGATCCGGGCTTCCATGGTGAGAAAACGCTGCACAAGCTGCTGAGATGACATCTCAAGACTGAAAATAGCCACATTTCTGCGCATTGATTCATCGGGGTAGAGAACGGCATTTCTTGCGCATGTAAGCGTGAAGGCCGTTTTACCCATAGACGGGCGGGCAGCGATGATAATCAGGTCGCCATCCTGCCAGCCTGATGTGTACTTGTCTACATCAAGTCCGGCGGGAACGCCGGTAATTCCTGATGGCTTGCCACGAAGATCTTCAAGATATTGAAGCGTGTCTTTCAGTATATCGCCGATAGCCTGAGAGCTGGCGCGGGATTTTGTATTGGCAATTTCAAAAATGCGCTGCTCCGCAGCATCCAGAGATTCAAAAGCGTCTGATGAAGAGTCGTATGCATTTTTGATGATCTCATTACACTGCACGATCAGGTTTCTTTTGATTGCTTTTTCGGTAATAATTTGTGCGTGATAGCTCACGTTTGCCGCAGAGCTCACAGACCGTGTTAAGTCGGCGAGGTATCCCGCACCACCAACCTTATCAAGCAGATCGTTATCACGAAGCTCACTTTCAACCGTCAGCAGGTCAAGTGGATTGTCGCGCTCATAAAGGCTTTGCAGTGTTTCAAAAATATGGCGATGAGCTGGTTTGTAGAAATCTTCTGACTGTAGTTGCTGAAGCGCTATAGTAGCTGATTCATGTTCGATAAGCATTGCGCCCAGAACGGCTTCTTCAACTTCAACCGCCTGTGGCGGAATCCGGCCACCGTCTTTGGGTGAGGAGTTACCGTTACTGTTTTGAAAGTTAGAACCTCGCTGATCTGCCATACTGAAAGAAACGTTGAATAAATGAGCGCTGAGCCTGTTTTTTAAATAAATCGGCTCATCAATGAATGGGGTTTGCCTGATCATTCAAATTAACAAAAAAGGAGCTGAGACAAGAAAGAAAACTTTATAAAATAGAGTTCGATTATAAAAAGCGAATACAGAAGTCTCCAATAATGAGGCTGCGAGAAAATAAGGAGGCAATCGTCGAGTAGGTTAACTTTTTTAGGCCGATGATCTTAATCCGAAGCTCCATTCCCTATCAAGTCCCGACAGGGTGCGGCAGGAGCCTGTCCGGCTTTCGACGGAAGGGGACGGGGGAGGGTAAAAAAACCAGGAATCTTTGAAAGTAGAAGACTGCCTGATTTTTTCAATCACAATTTCATTGGAGTTCATTTTTCTCACAGTCCCAGATAAGGGGAGATAAAGAGGGGTGTTCATTGGATTTCCAAAAATTTGTAGCTGCTATATTTGAGTAGACACTAAATTAAGTGGGACTTTCAATAACTTAATTCATTAATCGAACTAAGGCTACAATAGTGCCTCAGATATTCACAGCTGTATGTTCATACATGTTTTTCTTTGATGGATCCATCAATCCGACACTGTTGAACGGTTCAATTTCCTCTGAGACCAGCCTGACAAAGGCGTTAATCTCTCCCTGTGTGGGTGATCTGTTGCCTTTAAGCAGTTCTGAAAGTCTATTATAGCAGTTTTGAACAATTGATGTGATGTCCGGTTTATCTGCGCTCAAAAAGTGATCCGGAATTTTACCTGCGAGCCTGCTTTGTTCGTACTGAATCGTGCAGGTGAAGTAGAGCATTGAATAGGCTGAAAATAGGTCGAAATGGTGGCGGCTTTTATTGCATCCTGCAACCAGCAGATCGATAAGTGCCAGTTCATTAAAGAAAGCTGTTTGGTACGCACCGAGCCGGACCTGGCGTTCACCGTCGTTTTCAAACGTGCTGATGAGAAGTGAAACCAGTTTTTCTACACCTGCGAGTGAATGGGCGATTCCTGTGCTGTGCAGCGGGTCAATAAAGCCAGCGGTGTGATGGAGTGCTGCCCAGCTATCGCCATACATATTGTCGAGCTTGCGCTGAAGACGTCCCGTTCGAACGATTTTTCCGGGTTCTTCAGCGAGATTACTGTCACTGAACAGAGTGTGGATAGATGGGTATTTTGATATAATATTTCTCCACTCTTCTGAAGCCGATATGTCATTTGTTTGTTCACCATCTAAAACCAGTCCGGCACTCAGCAGTCCATCGTTAAATCGAAGCATCCACAGCCAGCCCGGCTCCAAAAGATGATGCAGAGCAGAGTGATCGGGATTATATGGATAATCGTCAGTTTTAAAGCCGTGATTATCAAGATAAGTCTGCCACTCCGAAACATTCTCAAAATGGGAGTAGAGAGCCCGCGTATTTGTCTGGAAACTTTGAGTGGCTGACGTTGTCCCGAAAAACTGACCGGAAAACTGCGGTGAGCCTGTTGCGTCGATTATAAATCCGGTTGAAATCTCAATGGCAGTGCTGTTTTGAAATGCCTTAACCAGCCAGTGACCTGCCTCTGTTCTTTTGATGGTCTCAATTTCAGTGTGATCCAGATAGTCGATACCGGCATCTTTCACCATCTGAACAAAAAGATGATCGGTGTCCGGACGGTACCATTGTGTGTCTGAATTTTCATCGTCTATGCTTGCGGCCACCAATAGTTCACGACTGTGATTGGAATAAGACGAAAATGGGGCATTTTTTTGATGTTTATAATAGCTGAACCCGCGTTTCAACCCGCAATTTACGGTGGGGTAGTTTGTTTGCCATGATCCATACCGGGAAAGTTTTCTGAGCTCTGGCAGATTATACTCATCAGACAGATCGCGTAAAATCATATCGGCTATTGGTGTTGATGATTCACCAATTGAAAACTTTGGATGCTCTCCTTTTTCAACCAGGCATACATTAAACCCGGTACTGTTCAGGCAGAGCGCGGAAATAGATCCGGCGAAACCGCCGCCTGCGATTAGAAAGTCGTACACGGTTTTTTGGTTTGGCATTAAGCTTTACTTGTATTCAGATGGTTGGTTAAACTAACGAAAAGCAGTGTGATTTGGGTTCATAATAGGCAAGTTTTTTGGGGCTTTTCTGGTGGAATGGATAAATTCCGGTTTTGTAATAACATCCGTAACACACCCCTGATTCTCACAAGACACGCGTTGCGTGATTGCTAATATCTGTCCCCTCTGATAGATGGGATTTTCGGAGTCTTTTTCAGGGCACATAAATCCCCTCTTGAGAGGGGATAGGCTTAAACGAACCGACAGAGTCGGATGAGTTTAGCGAGGGGTGTGTGCAAGAGTACCGTGTGAGTTGACAAATATCGATGTCGCAATAACATCTGAAACACACCCCTGATTCTCGCAATACACGCGTTGCGTGATTGTTCATATCTGTCCCCTCTGATAGATGGGATTTTCGGAGTCATTTTCAGGGCACATAAATCCCCTCTTGAGAGGGGATAGGCTCAAACGAACCGACAGAGTCGGATGAGTTTAGCGAGGGGTGTGTTGAAACGGTCTGGAAACAACCTATAATTACAACATGCAAAAAAATACTGTAAGGGTTCACTTTTGAATGGATCATAAGTACATACAAGGTTCATCAAAGCTGAGAGAGTATGAAGCGTCCGATTATTCCATACGATAAGAAATTGAAGAAAAAAGCCCGAGAACTTCGAAACAACAGCACGCTCAGTGAGGTGATCCTTTGGAAATATTTAAAAGGAAGACAGATGCAGGGCTTTGATTTTCACCGTCAGCGTCCCGTTGGTAATTATATTGTGGACTTTATTTGTAGCGAGTTGTGGCTGGTAATTGAACTGGATGGGTACACGCATGGGTTGGATACAAGAATCAGAAATGACGAAAGAAGAGAAAAACGGTTAAATGAAATAGGACTGCGTGTTATCCGGTTTTGGGATGATGAGGTTTTTGAAGAGGTCGAGAATGTTTTAAGGGTTATAGAGCACGCTGTTTTCGACCAGAAAAAGAAGTTAAGATATTGAAACGTAGTGAGTTTTAAGAAGATCTATTCGTTGTAATGACATCCGTAACACACCCCTGATTTTCGCAATACACGCGTTGCGTGATTGTTCATATCTGTCCCCTCTGAAGATGGGATTTTCGGAGTCATTTTCAGGGCTTTTTACTTTTAAATTAAACGTTTTGAGGGCACATAAATCCCCTCTTGAGAGGGGATAGGCTTAAACGAACCGACAGAGTCGGATGAGTTTAGCGAGGGGTGTGTCGGCGCATTGGATTAAACTCATCCTCTACACTCTTTACACCTCATCCGTGGCAATACCTCCTGAGTCAAATTCATTTCTTCAAGGCGGCTTTTACGTAATGGCAGGCAATGGCTGCAATCGGAAAACTTTTCAAGATCCCAGGTGTCGGCGAAGACACGTCCCCGGTTTAGCTTAATTGCCCGCTCGAAGGTTTCCTCAAGAGCATGAAAGGTGGGTGGGACGAATGATCCTTCGGCAAGCAGCTTGTCCATAATGCCGTTGCCCGGTCGCGTGGGAATGATCGAGCATGTATCGATACCGCAGTCAAAGGCAAATTCTACGGCACGGAGTGACCACTCGATATTCTCACGGGGATCCGTCAGATATGGCGGGTTCAATAGAATAAAGGCACGGGTTTTGATTCCGTTCGATGTCAGAAATCCAGCGGCTCGTTTAAAATCATCCGTTGTGATCTGCTTGTTCAGCTTTGGAAGAACATCGGGATGAATAGATTCCAACCCCATCGCGATTTCAAGGTCTCCTTCAATCAGCTGTTGAAATTCTAAAACCGATGAATTGCAGAGTTTTGGATGATTCTCAAGCAGTACGGTCTCATATGAATCCAGAAGCCGGGCAATCTCAGGATGATCTTCCGGTAGGATCGACTTCTTATCGAAGAAGTTTCCGTTGTTATAAAGTTTGATCATGTCAGCCGGAGGCAATCGGTCCAGCCCAAACCGGATCTGTTCAGGAATTGCACCTGCAGGCGTTGGGTCATCAAGCGTATCTTTCCAGAGGTCGCACATCAGGCATTTGAATGAACACTCTTTGTTGCTTAGAAACAGCGTATTCACTTTTCGTATCCGGCCGTCAGCCCCGGGCTCTTCTTCATGAAGCCAGTTGTAGGGCCGCCATGGATCAACGTCGTTTTTAGTCGACCGAAGATTTGTGATGGCAGTACTATCTGGCATAGAGTGACCGAAAGTAATTTCGGTAGATCATTTCATTATCGGGGAAAAGTTCACTGAATCCCTCATCAGAGATAGCCCCGTGCTGAAAGCGTCGTTTCGGGAAAATGGGCATATTGAACCCGGTGACGGCTTTTACCCCGCGGTGAACTACATCGCCTTTAAGCGCATAAAGCTCCTCATGCTTCCAGTCAGTAAGCTGAATGAACGGAATACCCTCTGATACCTCAATTACATTTGGCACCGTATATGGGCTGAATCCTTTGAAGCCGTATTTTTTAGCAGGTGCGTACGTTCGAATATGACCGCGACTCTGCCCACCGGAGTAGGTGAGGGAGTGTTTTATCTTATCTACGCCCCAACCTTCGTGATAAAGAAGGGGATTATTCAAAACGCTTCGTATGGTCAGTTCTGGATTGTCTTCGATCGGGTATGACTTCATATTCTCGTCACCTCCGTCGCCATCCGCGAGCCACTGCCAGTCAGGGTATTTGTCACGAATCTTTTTGAGGAGCGTCAGTCCCATTGTCGCAGCTTCCACATCCCGCTGCTTGTAGTCCTCGATCACACGAATAGTCTCTTTGTAATCCAGTTCTGATTTGTTAGCCTCGATCACCTCAAGAAAGATGCTGAGGTCTAGTTTGTCAAGAAATTCGAACGCCTGATCGGCATCTGCAGCATCACCTACTGCCAAAGTAAATACCTTTAGTCTGGATGGATTCATCCCAAGCTCAAGCATCTGGTGGTAGAGTGACAGGAATACCGATCCGCTGTCGATACCTCCGGAGAACATCACCCCTATAGGTTCGTCGTCCGGAACGGTTTGCAGCCATTTGCGGCACTCTTTATTCAGTGCGCTGATGTACTGCTCACCAATTGCATCGAGGTCCGCATCGAGAGTGTTGCGCCTGGGTTCAAAGTACCGGTTAAACTGCGGATTGGGATCAGGGCAGCCGACGACATCAAGCCGGACAAGATAATGTGCCGGTACCATTCGCGTATAGTCGGGACGAAACTGATCAGCAAAGCCAAGCTTTTTCAAATAGTCATGAATTTCGTCAATTCTTTCGGCCACAATTAAAAGCGGGCCTGAAACCTGTTTTGCCATGAAGTAGCGCATCGGCCGGCCAATGGACCGTGCAAGATAAACCTGTTGTCCTGATTTGTGAACGATAGCAAATGATCCATCGATCTCTCTCACTTTCTGAGGGTCACCGGACGCAATGCGCTCCTCGGCCTCCTCGTCAGTCATATTGAAAATCTGATTGTCTGAAGGGTCGATAAGGCTGATAAAGTCGTGGAGTCTTTTTTCGACGTGGGGCATATGTAAAAAATATTTTAATGCTTGTGGTAGACTATTCTTGTGAAGATAATGAAAAGTCCTGAATCCTCCTCGACTGTCGAGTGGTGGAGTTCGAAGGAATTACCATTGGCAGATTGAGGTAACAGACTGGTTGCAATGCGCTGATTAATTCGTCCGACGAAAAAGGCCACAATGTGATCCCTGCGGTACAATCGTCGGACGAAGGTATCGAGTGTTGAAAATCTACCTTATATTTGATGCTTCACGAGAATAATAATTAACAAAAACGTAGATTTTTGTCAGAGAATAATAAAAAATGGGTGACTCTGGATCGGGAGAGTAATGCGCACACGCGCAGACTCAAGCGGAGTCTTAACAAGGTAAAATGGTCGCACGCGCTCATGCAGATTTTTTGGACTGCCGGTCCGGTAACATCGCTTGGCCTCATCGGCGGGTACTATATTGGGTATGGCACGATGCCGTCACTTCAGCTTCTAATCTATTTCGTCAGTTTTACGGTCTTTTCCGGTTTGTTTGGCCTCGTTGCAAAGGTTGTTTATGATGGCACGGCGGGGCATCTAAAGGAGCAAAACGAAAAAGATGTGCAGCGAGTAACTGGTAAGCTTGCCGATCTTATTCTTGTAGCGCGGGACAAGGTAGTGCAGGGGTATGAAGCTGAGGCGCGCCAACGGGAAGCAGCGCTTCAGCTATTGCGGCGCGTAGACCTTACGCCCTATGGAGTGACTATTGCATTTTCTGATCTGACAGGCAACAGGGAAATTGGTGAAATCATGGGGCAGATTTATGCCTATCGCCGAATTGGCCTGCAAACGAGAGTGTGGGAGCTTTTCGCCGTCCATCAGGATAAAATTGATGATGTCGCACAATCGATAAAGGAAAAATCACCAGAGGCCGCAAAAGAGCTGAAGCAGTGGTTTTCAGGCCAAACATCAGGACGACTGAAATACGGAGTGCCACGGAATGAATACTTTTTGCAGCGGGTGATGTCGGCAATAGAACATAATAACCCGTATATCATGACCTTTCGGGACGTTGAAGAAATGATGATACTGGCATTTGAGCTGATAAGCGGCCGTGAAATTCCGACATTGGTCTTTTCATATTCAGGCCGGTGGAAATATGCCGACAAACTCGACGATCTTGAAGAAAAGAGAAGCCGTTATCGGGTGGCTCAGGCACGCGGCGGTAACCGGATGCGGGCACTTGCATCCTACCTGGTGGAAACAAAAATTGCCGATACAGATGAGTTGCCTGAGGGGATGGATATTAATGAGCTTGTCCCGAAAGTGGCGAAAATTATTGACAGACTTGCGTTGCGACTCAGAAGAGCCAGCCGGAACGATGCTTCAACGAAGAAAGAACTAATCGTGCTTGCGGATATAATGGATACGAGTATAGAGCTTTATCAAATGGCTTATGATGGATATAGAGACTCCAGGAAGAGGCATAAAGAGCTGACTGAAGCTGAGGATAAGTGGAGGAAACTGACAACCAGAGAGTCGCTCAAATCCGGCCTTTTCTCTATGAGCAAACATAGCAAAGGCATTCATATTAAAGAGAGCGTCATTGCGCTCAATGAAGAAGAGCAACTAAATGTATGCAGGCATCTATCATGGTATTTCGATAAGGAGCGCATTAATACAGAAAGCCATTCTCAGTTCATGTCTTCCGTAAACGGGGGGGAGATGTCAGCCCGGCGCCTGGCAGTAGAAATTGCGGTTGCACTGGAGCCTTTTATACTGCTTTCAAAATCTGAAATCCAGCGTAATATTAATGCTACGAAAGCGATTTACTTGGGGGGGTTATCCCCGGAAATGAGCTCTGTACAAAAACAAGAGTTGGGCTTAGAAATGGTAAAGGAAGCAGATAACGGGCTCGAGATAGCAGCGACCCGTTTAGCGGAAACGCTGGTTATGAAGTATCATGTAGAACTTTCTGATGAAGCGATTGAATTTCTGAGGTACAACTACGGCGCCAGCCGTCGGGCCTTGGAGAGAATAGCAAACCTAAAGAGTGTACAGAACACCAGGCAGGAAGCTGACATTGCCATTCCACCTATGCCGGATACGACCAAAAAAGAGTGGCAAAATGGATTGTCTCAATTAAGAAAATGCATATCGAACCTTTGATTCCGGCGTTTAAAACCTGAGTTCGATTAAAAAAACGAATATAGAAGTCTTTCCTAATAGGGGAAGGGGCGATTTTCAATAACTTTACTTATTAATCGAAGTCAGGTTTAAATGAATTCATCTTAATCCGCCTTATAAACGGAGGGTAAAATCAGCAGTGGAAGGTCAGCATAAACCACCATTTCACCCGTGTGATCTTTTTGAAATAATTTCTGAAGTATAGATTTTTTATGCCGGTTGAAAACAATTCCAGACGCCTTATGGCGGGCAGCATATTCGGCAATACCTTGAAGCAGACTCTTACCGGTAACGATTTCAATCTCAAGAGAATCATCGCCCGTCTCTTCACGGAGTATTTCAGTAAATCCCGAATGCCGTATTCTTGCGTCAAAATCAAAGTTTGGTGAAAAATGTACCAATCTAACTGAAGCATTAATGAAACCGATAATAGCTGCCGCGAATAAATAGAGCTCAGGATCGTCAATCCTAAAATCTGTTGCGAAGATTAGTGATGTGATCTCCGGCTCTGAGGTATTTTCGGGAATTAAAAATAGCGGGATTGGTAGCTCATGAGCGATTTCCTCACTCACACTACCAAGAACGGCACGCGATAGGGCCCCCTGTCCGCGGCTGCCCATCACAACCAAATCAGCTTTTTGTCTGTCGGCAAACTCCAGGATTTCCCGTGATGTGCGGCCATGCCTTATCTCAGTCGAGATGTTAAGTTTTGAACCAGATTCATCGATTAGAATTTTCATTCGGCTGAGCGCATTTTTTTCCATCATGTCGAGCATTCCCTTAACAGCTGTTGCAAAGTTATAGGGAGGTTCAACCACATGGAAAAGCGTTACTTTTGCGTCCGCTTTTTCAGCAAGATCGACCGCAAACCGGAAAGCCCGGTTGGAATATCCGGAGAAATCGATCGGAACAAGTATATGTGTTATGGTGTATTTCAAGAATCTGGGATTTGAACGTGATTATTCCAAAAAGTTATGAGTCACGGCTGGTCGGTTATAACAGATGCTGGTGACCGGTCGACTTTTACAAAAATTCCACCGCGGGTTCCGGGTTGGAAATAGCCTTTGGCGAGTGGATTCAGCTTCAGTCCAGCTTGATCAAATATGAGAGGGTACAACTCATCGGAATCTTCCAGACCGCCCTTGATTGATCCTCTATTTTGTTCGTAAAGCAACATGCTGTTAACCTGAGTTTGATTCTTAAATGCGGATTATGATTTTGATGCTTGTCCAAAAAGGGCGTCATCCCTCACCTCCCCATCGGGATCCCTTCGGGAGATGCGGGACCTCATTCCGTTGATATGGATAGGAGATGCCGGATCAGGGTCTGGCATGACTGTATGGATGTCATTTCTGTAATTTCGCGTCCTTTTTGAACAGGATCGGTCTTTTATTGATTGTATTCGACATATTTTGAATCGAACTCAGGCTGTTAAGAATAACGTGCAAAAGATCAACAACGCCTTCGGTTGCTGCAGTAATTTTCTCGGCAAACAGGCAGGCTTTTTCAGAACTGTCGGATAAATCAGATGGCAAGGGCATGTGGCCGATGATTGCCATGGTATCTGAAGATTAGATTACTAACCAGAAGTCCCACCATCTATAACGTGTCGAGGGTAATATCAATCAAATCGATTAACTGCATGCACGCTTCATCTTTCGTTTCACCGTAAGCCGTTAATATTTTTTCATTGCTGTTTCGTGCTTCAACAACAACCTGTCCACGATTTGAATTATAAGTCACGTTATCAACTTTAAAACCGTAATATCCGTGCTTTAGAAGCAGATTGATTCGTTCATTTACGAGGTAGTCGGGGCTTTCAATATAATCTGTATTCATGACTGCCTTACTTTTAGATAAAGTTCTGAGGATTGCGGTCTGAGTATCAAAGCCAGAATTGTGTATAGCACATATACAATTTAGGTCTGCGACCTTTTATTAAATACGATTATTTGGCTCGTCACGGCGTAGTATAATGTACTGTTATAGATGTAGTGTTTTACATTACAAAACATTAAAATCGGAGAAAGCAAAAGAAGAGCTGAAGCTCACTGAGATGGATAAGAAACTTAATTTGTTGAATAGCGGCTATTTAATCGGAAAAACTAAAGCGAGTTTAATTATTTCACGTTCGCCAACTGTAAAGATTCTGCCAGCCGGAACAGAAAATAGCTGGTCCAAGACAGTGCCTGATAATTTACGGGATGACACAAAATTCACTCGTTTAGCGATTCTGTATTATAGGTGGAGATATTTTGTGAGTTCAAGATCGAGGCTTTTTGCATACTCTTTCAGGAGATTCTGCTTGTATGGAAGAAGGTTTGGGTTTTCATCTGAGACTATTTCATCAATAATTCGGTTGCTGAATAAAAAAGTGCTAACCTCTTTACCATAGTCTTCCTCAATTTTCTCTTTTATGGGATTGAAAAGTTCGTCTTTTGCTAGATTTACTTTTTCACGCAGTCGGCGTCTTTCAGTCCTTTCGTCAGAGGATAAGGGGGTATCAGCCGATTCTGAATCGGAAAGGCCTCGTTCATCCGCTTCCTGTTCAGCCTGCTTTACTACCTTTTCGAGTTTCTTTTTGATCTTGTCGTTTCTCAACCGGCGATGAATACCGCGGGTGTTGGTCCAGTTATTCAACTCATTCTGCTTGCGTGCAATATCCATCATGATCTCCTTTTTGATGACTTTGAAAGAGGGCCGGTTCAGGCTCTCTGATAGCTGTTCCCTGGTTTCCATCAAACGGACATAGATGTGCCATTCACGCTCTGAGAAGTGCTTTTTGTTTTTATGTTTAACAACAGAGCCGTTACTGTCAACTGCTGAATAATCTTCGAGCAGCGCCGCTCTGTTTTCCTGATCGATCCAATGTGCAACCTTCTTTTGATCTGCTTCTTTTCTCAGGTGATCGTGCAACGAAAAGAGATACAGAACATCCTCTGAGGCATACTGAGTTTGCTGCTGCGATAGCGGACGGTCGTACCAGTTGCTCATCTGTGACGATTTTCCTGTCTCTATATCAAGAATATTCTTAAGGTGATTTGTCAGCGATGCGGGGGAATAGTTGAGCAGGCTGATGGCATAATCCAGATCATAAACATTTTTTGGAAAACAGCCAATGGTGTGGAGTAGCCGAAGATCTTCACCGAATGCAAAAGCAACTTTTTCTACGGTTTCACTCTCCAAAACAGGAAATATAGTGTCAATAGTGAGTTTACTGCTAAGAGGATCGATCAGGTAGCAGTCTGTACCGTCATAAATCTGCATGAGACAAAGATTGAACCCGTAGCGGTAATAGTTTTTATCGAACTCCAGGTCGATGGCAATTCTGTTTTGTTCTTTCAGATGTTCACAAATAGTTGTGAGTTCCTGTTGCTGATTTACGATTTGGGCGGACATGTATAATCTTTAAGGTTGATAATCAATCAAATGTATGCAGAACTAAGGGTTTTTTAAAAGAGAGCGGCTGTAAATATTTTGTTAGATGCATAAAACTTTTGCAATCAAATGAGATCTGCTTTTGATACAAAATGAATAGAGATGTCTCCGATTGCCACAAAGGCGTGTCAGAAAATTGAACAGCATGTCAGTAAAGGGAGTTTATCACAACAACTGACACTTATCAAATAGTGGAAGATTTTCAATCAGCAGAATTTATCCCCTTTATAAGAAATAAGAGGGGATTTTTTTAGTTTCCCAATCTGTTCTATCCGACGAAATATAACTCTATCCTTTAGGCACAAATGCCTGAATGCCCGTAATTTCGCGGCCGAGTATGAGTCCGTGAATATCGTAGGTGCCTTCATAGGTATTTACTGACTCCAGATTGACCACGTGGTGGATCACACGGTATTCTCCGGAAATACCGTTTCCTCCATGCATATCGCGGGCTACACGAGCGATATTGAGCGCTTTGCCGACATTGCTGCGCTTGGCCAGAGAAACCATCGACGGATGCAGCCGCCCGTCGTCTTTGAGTTTGCCCAGCCGCCAGGCCAGCATCTGCATGGATGTGATGTCGGTGAGCATATCTGCCAGTTTGGTTTGAGGAAGCTGGTTTGCGGCAATCGGCTTACCAAACTGTTTACGATCGAGTACATACTGGCGTGACTTCTGATAGCAAAACTCAGCAGCACCCACAGCTCCCCATGCTATCCCGTATCGTGCGCTGTTCAGGCACATAAATGGGCCCTTTAGCCCCCTGATATCAGGAAAGATATTGTCATCCGGTACAAAGACATCCTCAAACACAAGCTCACCGGTGGATGACGCGCGCAGGCTCATCTTATGCTTCGTCGCAGGTGCTGAAAATCCTTTCATCCCTTTTTCAACAAGAAAACCGCGTATAACGGGTTCATCGTCAGCACTCTCTTTAGCTTTTGCCCAAACAACGGCAACATCAGCAATAGGGGAGTTGGTGATCCACATTTTGGCTCCGTTCAGAATCCAGCCGCCGTCAGTTTTTACAGCGGTTGATTCCATCGATCCGGGGTCTGATCCGTGATTGGGTTCGGTCAGCCCGAAACAGCCTATCATCTCACCGGATGCAAGCTGCGGGAGAAATTTCTGCTTTTGATCTTCAGTCCCGAAAATGGAGATTGGATACATCACCAAAGACGATTGGACCGACATAAATGATCGGTACCCGGAATCCACGCGCTCAACTTCTCTTGCAATGAGGCCATACGCGGTCTGACTTGCACCCACGCCGCCATATTTCGGGTCGATTGTAGCCCCGAGCAGGCCGAGATCTCCCATCTCTTTGGCCATTTCTATATCAAAAACCTCTTCCTGGTTTCCTTTTAGCGCACGCGGTTCGAGCTTGGTTTGAGCATATTCGCGTGCAGACTCCATGATCATTTTGTCGTCTTCGGTGAGTTCCGATTCAAAGAGATAAGCGTCGTCGATGTTAAAGGAGTTCTTGGCCATGGCAGAGATGAATTTTATTCGTCAGTGTATCAAAAGTTGTTATATACAAATGTAAAGAATTCAAACAGGTAAATCATTCAATTGTAAACATTAATTTACGTGATAGGATAATGTAAGCTCTCTGTAATCGTGTCATTGATGAAATCATCCAATGACTCAAAACTAATTATTTACTTTTGACGTGACGCGAGTAGGGATGAGATTTCTGTTCAAATTATGCACTTTTTTGAGCGGGAAAACTTTTCAATGAACTACCTCGGGGCAGAGCCCACGAGGTATCAATCAAAAAGCCTTAGTTGATCTTTATGCAGTTCAATATATGTGCCATTGTTGCCTTGGTTTTCAATATATCTTTGAATCACTTCCTGGTTTCCGTACTGACCAACCGTGTTTGCATAAAATCCACTTGTCCAAAAATTCCCTCCCCACAATCGCTCCTTGACCATCGGAAGACGACGAAAGATCTCTTTCGCCGTGATACTTTTCACCGATCCTACGATCTTGGACACACTCATTTTTGGCACACTCTGGATCAAAAAATGAACATGATCCCCTTCATAGCCAATCTCCACAAAGTGTATTTCATAACGCTCAGATATTTCAATACAAATCTGTTTCAAACTCACGCCAACTTCCTCACTAATCACTGATCTACGATACTTGACCGGAAATACCATATGATACAACAGAAGAGTTTTGTTATAGCTTTTATATATATGATTATCTTCCATGCAGGAAACCTACACTTTTACAAAGTGTATCGAAAACCTAAGGTTTTCAAACTTTCCTCTTACCCCGAGGCAGAGCCATCGGGGAATTCTTTGATTAAATTCGAAATGATCTCACCCGGATTATTCATGATGACGTGTGTATGGGTACCTTAACGTGTTATAATTAATGTATGTACGTTATATATCTTAGGTTCTTACAGGAAAGTTTGTGGGTAAATAGATGAGGTTGTTTGTTCAGCGACCTGAGAGTGGCCACGCGTGCCAGTTTAATCGTTACAATTTTTCTTTGCAGTTCGCGTGGGCTCCTGGAAGAGTCGCGATTGCCGGCTCTTATTTTTTTGTAGCAACAAATATCCTCTCCAATTCACAACTGGCAGGAACGTCGCTCCGCTACGTACTCTACCAGGTTGTTTTGTTCAGCACCATGTAACATTTTGGTTCTTATGTTGATCGGTGTGGGTAATGAAAATAATGCCAAAATTGTTGGTTCCTGGTTGATTTGTGTGCGTAGTACATGACAAAACAAACGAAATGATTTTTACCTCAACGAACTTGCTTTCCCTAAAAGGGCAAAGTCAATAACATAGTGCTGCGCGCTATGCCAGATGAACCGGCCACAAAAGAGAGCACTGCCACGAAGGGATCCCGATGGGGAGGAGCGGGATGACGCCCTCTTTGGACAAGCATCTAAATCATAATCCGCATTTAAGAATCGAACTCAGGTTTATAGCCCAAATTTGGGTGTAGATTTTTTGCGGCTTAATTTTCGTGTGTACTGCGTTTGCCCAGGGGATGCCTGTGGCGCAAGTGCAAATGGCATACTCAGGATAGATAAGTACCCTTCCGTTGCCATTTCCAGGTCGCCTTATTCACATGAGAGGTTGTCCAAAAAGTATTTTGCCACGGAATCCGCTTAAATAATTCAGGAATTTTTTTCTGACTCACCCTATTTCCCTCTCTATCTGATAGAGAGGGATTTAAAGTCCAAATTATTTAAGCTTAGCAACTTATTATGTTCCTTTTTTGGACAGCCTCCTTGGTGTATAATCCGGGTTAAGTATTAAATACTTTGTGATAGTAGGAGAGAACAAGCAGGTAAATTCCGTAGGTGATCAATCCGCCAGCGGTAATTCCCAACACCAATGCTCCAAAGGGTTGCTCCCGCAACGTTCTCAGCGCCTGGTCGAGTCCGCCGGCTTCATCAGCGTTGAATGTTACTGAGGCATTATAAAACAGGTATGCCACCATACAGTAGACCACGCCCCATGCGCCAGTACCAATTCGTCCCAGCCAGCGAAGAATAGTTTCTTCTTGGTTATTCATCTCTTCCGAGTCAAAACTGTTGTCAAAATTTGCGTCCCACGCCGAATAAAACTGGTAGAGTCCCCCAATGAAAATGACAACCGCACAAAACATTACCAGCCACTGTCCATAGGGCAGCTCCAGGATTTTTCCCACCCATACTTCCGTACTCTCATCACCGCTCTGCGCATTGAGACCCTGTAAAATTTGCCAGGCTGCATACGAAAGTGAGATGTAAAGGCACCCGACAAGAAAGTCGATCATTCTGAAAAATACGATTTGAGCACCACTGCCACGGTTTTCAGGGTCAATTACACCCTCCAAAATCCTCCATGTGGCATGAGCAATAAGCCCAATCATGATTCCAAAAAGCAGGATGGTTCCGAAAGGCTGGTATATAAATTCCTGCAGTGCATTTGTTGCATCTGATGTTTCTCCTCCCATTCCAATGGTAGTTTGAAGGGTTAGTAATCCCACCATAAGATAGATAAGGCCCTTCGCAATAAATCCGATTCGGGCAATGGTAGAGATGGCGGTGTGTTTAGCAGATGTCATAAGATAATGTAATGAACTTCTTGAACGTACGAAGGCTATTTCAAGAAAACATCAAAAAGAAAAAAGCCCCATCATATCTGATGAAGCTTTTAATTGAATTCAAGCGAGCGGGAAATTCAGCTTACATATTGCTGACAATTTCGTCCCCAAACTCTGAACATTTCAAAAGGGTTGCACCCTCCATCTGACGCTCAAAATCGTAGGTTACACGCTTGGAGCTGATGGCAGCTTCGAGACCGTCTTCAATCAGATCGGCAGCTTTGCCCCAGCCCATATATCGCAGCATCATAACGGCTGAAAGAATGAGAGATCCCGGATTCACTTTATCCTGGCCGGTATACTTAGGAGCGGTACCGTGTGTTGCCTCAAACACGGCTATGCCGGTATTATAGTTGATATTTGCTCCCGGCGCGATACCGATACCGCCAACACACGCGGCAAGCGCATCGGAAATGTAGTCGCCATTGAGGTTCATCGTGGCGATGACGTCATATTCAGCCGGACGTGTAAGTATCTGCTGCAGAAACGCATCAGCAATCACATCTTTGATAACGATACCGTTTGGAAGTTTACACCACGGGCCGTCGCCTATTACTTCGGCATCGTATTCTTCACGGGCAACATCATAACCCCAGTTTTTGAAGCTTCCTTCCGTAAATTTCATAATGTTCCCTTTGTGCACAAGCGTAACGCTGTCGCGCCCTTCTTCAATCGCATAGTCAATTGCAGACCGAACCAGCCGCTTGGTTCCTTCGGTTGATATAGGCTTGATTCCCAGTGAGGACGTATCAGGGAAGCGAATGTTTTTAGTGCCCAGTTCTTCAATCAGAAATTTCTTGAGCTTATCGTTTTCAGGTGTACCTGTCTGAAACTCAATCCCGGCATAGATATCTTCCGTATTTTCACGGAAAATGACCATATCCGTAAGTTCAGGCTGTTTTACAGGGCTTGGTGTTCCGGTGTAATATTTTACAGGACGCACGCAGGCAAAGAGATCAAGTTTTTGACGGATCGCTACGTTCAGTGAGCGTATGCCGCCTCCGACAGGAGTAGTGAGTGGCCCTTTTATTCCAACTTTATACTCTTCAAATGCCTTGAGGGTATCTTCAGGCAGCCATGTGTCTTTATCATAGACTTCAAGTGCTTTTTCCCCGGCGTATACTTCAAACCAGTTAATTTTCTTTTTGCCACCAAAGGCTTTTTTCACAGCGCTGTCAACCACATGTTTCATGACAGGGGAGATGTCGATCCCAATGCCGTCGCCTTCAATAAATGGAATAATCGGGTCATCGCCGACCGTAAGAGAACCATCAGCTTTCTTTTCGATAGTTGATCCTTCAGTCGGTTTCGTTAGTTTATCAAAACTCATTTTCGTTGGTTTATATTTGCGGTTAGTTTAAAAGAAAATAGCGAAAAATTGAGCCTATTGCTGAACAGAGCGGAGATAAAATAATAGGCAAAACAACTGCATATTCTTCCCCGCATCTTGTATATTTGCAATGTAAACGAATCCGTAACGTTAGGCACAATAAACCGGAGACTGTATGATCAGACCGATGTTTGGCCACAGGCCGAAACCCAGAAAATTTAATATGCCCCTTCGTTATTACAACCCGGAGGAGGATGAAAAGAAAAAGCGCCGCATCCGTATTAACGTACGCCGGCGAAAAGATCGTTACGGCACTAAAATATTTCTTTACGTGGCCGGACTTACGCTCGTTCTGCTTGTAATTTCAATGTTATAGTTCTGAGAACGTCTAATCCTGAAAGATCCATCAATTGAAGAGTACTCCAAATGAAACAAGCGAATCGATCATACGGTCGATGCCGCCTGAGTTGTCCAATAAAATTGCAGCTGGTGAGGTCATACAGCGACCTGCATCTGTTGCCAAAGAACTGTTAGATAATGCGATTGATGCCGGTTCTGAATCTATAAAGCTTATCGTGATGCAGGCCGGCCGAACGCTCATCCAGGTCGTCGATGACGGTTGCGGAATGAGTCCGGATGACGCCAGGCTCTGTTTTGAGCGCCACGCCACATCAAAAATTGAGTCGATTGAAGACCTCTATAAAATACGGACGATGGGATTCAGAGGAGAAGCGATGGCGTCTATCGCCTCGGTCTCGCAGGTTGAGATGAAAACCAAACGCATCGGAGATGATGCAGGAACACTGCTTGAAATCTGGGGCGGGGAAGAGAAAAAATTTGAACCGGCTGCAACGGATAATGGCACTTCCATCTCAGTCAGGAATCTGTTTTACAATGTTCCGGCCCGGCGGCAATTCCTGAAGACTGACGCTACCGAACTTCGCCATATTATTCGCGCATTTCATCATGCTGTTCTCGCAAATACAGATATTTCATTTGAGATGCATGCTGACGGTGATCGTATCTACCAGCTGCCAGCCCAGCCTCTCGATCAGCGAATAACTGAACTTTTCGGGAAGCGATATCGGGCAAGTCTCATACCGTTTGAAGAGGAGACAAGCTATGTAAAAATCCAGGGCATGCTTGCCGACCCTAAGCTGGCAAAAAAGAGCCGAGGTGAACAGTTTCTCTTTGTCAACGGACGCCCCTTTCAACACCGCTACCTCAGCTATGTGATATTGAGCCTGTTTGATGCATGGACCCGGAAAAATGAATATCCGTTCTACGCTGTATTCCTTGAGATTGACCCCGCTATGGTGGATGTGAATGTGCATCCGTCGAAAATGGAGGTGAAATTTGAGGATGATCGCAGCGTTGTGCAGCTGACGCGTTCCGTGCTAAAGAAAGCAATCAATGAATATTTTGTCGTTCCTGATGTGGACGGCGAATCCGGCCACTCATCCGACGGTGGATTTGATGTCAGTTTTGACCACTTCCAAAACCGGGACCGCTCAGGGCAAGGACGGCACAATCCAAAAGGATTTAACGCTCAACAGGGAATGAGTGGTGAACATCAGCGATATCCCTCGCGAATCAACAGGAAAGAGGGGATGCCTGACGGTTTTGATAGTGCTGACCAGTTGTATAGTCAGCCTGCCGGAACAGAAAATGAGCAGAAGAAAACAGGAGCTGGCCAACCGTCGGGGAAGGAGAGATCTCCGCAGAAAAATGATCGCGGCTTCTGGCAGCTTCACAACCGGTACATTCTTACACAAACACGTACCGGCCTTTGCGTCATTGATCAGCATGCAGCTCATAAGCGCATTATCTACGAAAAAACGCTGAGCGCTACCGAAGAGTCGCTTCCCGGAACGCAGCAGCTGCTGTTTGCACAGGCTGTAGAGCTTTCGGCGACAGAATTTTCTCTGTTGAAAGAGCTGCACAAGATTATCCAGCGAATGGGGTTTAGTATTGAGTTGCTCAGCGGTAATACGGCCATCATCAACGGAGTGCCGGCAGATATTGATATTGGTGACGAACAGGAAGTGCTGCGATCCATGCTTCAGAAGTATAGAAGTCTCGATCAGAAATTCTCGCTCGACGCGCGCAAGAAAATTGCAATTGCCTTTGCAGCCCGAACGGCCATCCCCCGCGGCAAAGCACTTTCGGAAGTTGAGATGGAGATGCTAATTGATCAGCTCTTTGCGTGTGAGGAACCCTATCACGATCCGCTTCAGAAACCGACGCTGGTCTACATGCCGATGGATGAAATCCAGAATCGATTCCGTTAAGCGAAACCTACTCGACTGTCGATTTTCTCTTTCGACTGTCGAGTTTAAGAGCTTACAACTAACCTGAGTTCGATTTATAAATCAAGTTATAGAAAGTGAGGCTGTCCAAAAAGGAACATAATAAGTTGCTAAGTTTAAATAATTTAAACTTTAAATCCCTCTCTATTAGATAGAGAGGGACATAGGGTGAGTCTGAAGAAGATTCCTGAATTATTTAAGCGGATTCCGGGGCAAAATACTTTTTGGACAGCCTCAGGAAGGGGGATGTTCATCATAATTTTGGAAAACCGATGAACACCCCTCTCGCCAAAGGCATCCCCTGGGGAATATCTCTCCGTCAGCCGACGGAAGACTTCTGAATTCTTTTTTATAATCGAACTCAGGCAACTAAGACTTTTACACTTGTCGCTCAACCGCTATATTCAGGTCATCAATTATTCACCAATAAACAGCCGGTTACTTGAACATACTTGCGGTTGAATCTTTTTTCAGTGGATCACATAAAGCCTTTTTAGAGGGACTGTGCGATCATTCCAGTCATAACATTATACCCATCACGCTAAATTACAAAGGGTGGAAATGGAGGATGCACGGCGATTCTGTAAAGCTTGCGGATATGACAAGTCACATAGATGAAGAGATTGATCTGCTGCTGGTGAGCAGTATGACAAACCTGCCGGCATTTTTAGCCCTCACAAATCCCCGATTTGCTTACACACCGAAAGTGGTCATGATGCATGAAAATCAGCTCACGCAGCCGTTGCCTGATGGAGAGGAGCGGGATTTGACTTACGGATACATTAACTATCTGAGCATGCTTTCGGCGGATGAGCTGTTGTTTACCACGCAGTTTCATATGGACGATCTGCTGGCTGAACTTCCCAACTTTCTGGAGGATCTTCCCGATGACAAGCATTTCAACACGATCGATCAGATACGTGAAAAAAGCCGTGTCATGTATCCGGGACTGAATCTGAGCGTGTTTGATGATCAGCCTGATACACGATCAAATAACAAGCGTCCGGTAATTGTATGGAATCAGCGCTGGCAGTTTGATCGAAATCCCGGAATGTTCTTTAAAGTGTTAAACAGACTGAATGACATTGACCTCGAATTCGACCTGATTCTGGCGGGTGATACAAAACACCAGAAACCGGAAGAATTTGAGCGGGCCTGGAAACGGTTTGGTGATCAGATTACACATTTTGGGTATGTCGAGAACGTCGAGAATTACAGCAGGCTGCTTCATGCCGGAGATATTGTTGTGTCTACCGCAACTCACGAGTTTTTCTGTGTCGCTATTATGGAGGCGATATACTGCGGCTGCCATCCTCTTGTGCCGAATAAGCTCCACTACCCTGAGCTGATACCGGATTCGCTTCACGAACCACTGCTGCACGCACCTGTTCTTTACGATACGGAAGATGAGCTGTTCCACATTATGAAGAAACTGCTGGCCGGCGAGATGAAGCCACTGCCAAAAGCATCTCTTCAAAATATCAATAAGCACCTGGAGTGGAGCAGGGTGATACACACCTACGACAAGCTGTTTGATGAAATCCTTAGCTCGAGTTATAAGTGATGAGTTTTGAGTGTTGAATTGTAAGTTTCAACTCAACACTCAAAACCAAAAACTAAAAATTCCCCACTCATAACTCAATCTACGGTACCGGAACAGTAGAGAGTATTTTTTGGACAATCTCTTCGCTGCTAATCTCTTCAGCTTCAGCTTCGAAGGTTGGAATGATGCGATGCCGGAGCACATCCATCGCCACAAAACGCACGTCTTCAGGCGTTACATACGCTCTGTGCTCCATAAATGCGTGGGCTCTTGCAGCCAGGTTCAAATTGATGGAAGCGCGCGGTGAGGCTCCGAAACTAATTAAATCCTTAAGATCGGGGAGATTGTAATTTTCAGGATTCCGCGATGCAAAAATCAGGCTGATAATATATTTTTCGACTTTCTGATCGGTATAAATATCATTAACCACGGTGCGCGCTTCTAAAATCTGGCTTGCGTCAGTTACCGGTTCAACGGTTGGCTTATCTCCGGTTTTGGCCATTCGCCGCATGATTTCAAGCTCCTCACTTTCAGTAGGATAGCCGATTTTGAGTTTCAGCATAAACCGGTCAACCTGCGCTTCGGGGAGAGGGTAGGTTCCCTCTTGTTCTACAGGGTTTTGGGTGGCAAGCACCAGAAAAGGCTTATCAAGCTTAAACGTCGTATCGCCAATGGTTACCTGCTTTTCCTGCATCGCCTCAAGAAGCGCACTCTGAACTTTGGCGGGCGACCTGTTGATTTCATCTGCCAGAACAATATTTGAAAATATCGGACCTTTCTTAACAGTAAAGTCACCCACTTTTTGGTTATAAATGAGCGTACCCACAAGATCGGCAGGGAGGAGGTCGGGCGTAAACTGGATGCGCTGAAATTTCGTGTTGATTGCGTTTGAGAGGGATGATACAGTCAGCGTTTTCGCCAGTCCGGGGACGCCTTCAAGTAACACATGCCCATCAGCCAGAAGACCAATTAAAAGCCGGTCGATCATATAGCGCTGGCCAACAATCACTTTGCTCAGTTCGCTGTAAATTTTTTCAATAAAGGCGCTGCTTTGCTCAATGCGTTCAGTGAGCTCCTGCATATCAACGGGTTGTTCCATCAGAAAAAGTTTTATTCGTCGATTTTAAATTTAATTCGTTACTTTCGTATGCAAATAAACGGGATAATTAACTTTTTAACCAGTTATTACGCAACAAAAATCACTCAAAAGGTAACTTATATTTTTGGAGTTTGGAATTTAGTGTTGCGCATTTTTACAATCGGATTGGAGGAGTAACTTTTTGGGAATTATTGAAGCGGTACTGCTTGGGCTTTTACAGGGAATTACGGAGTTCTTGCCGGTTAGCAGTTCGGGGCACCTTGCCCTTGCACGTGCTATAATTGCAAGAGATCTGGAAACCGGAATAACATTTGAAATTGTGGTTCACTTTGGGTCATTCTGCAGTATTGTTGTTTATTACCGAGCGCTTCTTGGCAATATACTTTCGGATCTTTTCAAAAGCCTGTCCCCGCAGGGTATTCGATCAAAACAGCTGTTTACCGATGAAAACAGCAGGCTTTCCATGATAATTTTGTTGAGTATGATTCCCGCGATGGTTGTAGGTTTTACACTCAAAGATACAATAGAAGAGGCGTTTTTGAACCCGTTCTTTGTTTCACTAATGCTTCTTGTTACCGGCTCACTTCTCTATTCAACCAAGTTTATCAAAGAACCTGAGAAAGATGTAAACGCCACCAGAGGATTCTGGATGGGTGTTGCTCAGGCGGTTGCTATTCTGCCGGGAATTAGCCGTGCCGGGTCAACAATTTCGCTGGGCCTTTTGATGGGAGTTGACAGGGATAAAGTAGCCAATTTCTCATTCCTGATGGTGCTGCCGGTTATAGCAGGTGCCATGCTTCTGGAAGTTATTGATTTAATCAGCCTTGGTGAAATTCAGATTCCAACGTCAAGCTTGATCGTTGGATTTTTTACGTCGTTTTTAGCGGGATATTTTGCACTCTCGTACCTGATCAAACTTCTGAAACGCAGAAAATTCCACTATTTTGCCTTCTATTGCTGGACCGTTGGAATTATCGGCGTAATCGCATTCTACTAATCTTAAAAACTATACAATCTGCTTGAAGCCATTTTTAAATATGGCTACCTTAAAGGCTTGAACAAAAAAGAAATAACTGAATGGACATATACGCTTTTGTATTACTTGCCGTTTTAGCGATCGCAAGTGCGTTGGGGATGATTCTGAATAAGAATACGATCAACAGTGCGCTTTTGCTTGTAGTCAACTTGGTTTCAATTGCAGGAATTTATCTCCTGCTGCAGGCTCAGTTTCTGGCTTTGATTCAGATTCTGGTTTATGCCGGTGCTATCATGGTGCTGTTTCTGTTTGTTATTATGTTGCTGAATGTAGACGAGGAGGAGAGCCTGATGGATGGATTCAGAGCAAAATATCTGCTGGCGTTTCTGCTTGGTGTCATTATCTTTGGACAAATTCTCTACAGCCTGGGTGGCGTTACGGATATGCTGCCCGAAATCTCTCCTAAGATGCTCACCGTGGGAACTGTAGAAGCAGTAGGCGATGTGTTGTATACTGACTATTTGTTCGCATTTGAATTGACGGCTATTCTTTTAACCGCCGCAGTTGTTGGAGCGCTCATGGTAGCACAGTACAAAGCTAAAAACAGTGAGGGAACTGAATGATAGGGATTGACTGGTATCTGGCATTAAGCGCGATTTTGTTTACGATTGGTCTCATCGGTGTTCTGATACGTAGAAATGCCATCGTCATTTTTATGTGTGTAGAGCTCATGCTGAACGCTGTAAATCTTTCACTGCTTACATTCAGCGCATACCACGGGGATATTGCAGGGCAGATACTTGTATTTTTCTCGTTAGCTGTTGCTGCGGCTGAAGCGGTGGTGGGGTTGGCAATTATTATTGCGATATTTCGTAATAATCTTTCTGTTGATATTACGAAAGTGAATTTGTTGCGTTGGTAGTTGGATTGCAGCATCTCCAACGCCAATAAATAAGTAAGCCTGTCGGAGTTGGTCCGGCAGGCTTTTTTTATACTCTTAATTTTACACCTTTTCAGAATCAGCGATATAAAGCAGTCGGTCTTGCATGTATTAAGCTCCTAAGTGCGATCTTAACAAGAACAGACTGGTACTGCAATCGCGGTAAGCGCGTTAATTCCTGCCATTTCTAAAGCGACAACCACGGAAATTTACTGAAGTCAGGTTTTCGTTTTTCGAGAAAGGCATTTCGCCCTTCCTCAGCTTCATCAGTCATGTAGGCGAGGCGAGTGGCTTCACCGGAAAACACCTGCTGGCCTACCATGCCGTCATCAACCATATTGAATGCGAACTTAATCATTCGGATCGCCGTCGGGCTTTTTTCCAGTATTTCCTGACCCCACTGGTAGGCGGTCTCTTCAAGTTCATCATGCGGCACAACCTCGTTGACCATACCCATCTCGAAGGCCTCCTGTGCGGAGTAGCTACGACCGAGGAAGAAAATCTCGCGCGCACGTTTCTGGCCCACCTGCCGGGCGAGCAGGGCAGACCCAAAGCCGCCATCAAAGCTGGCCACATCGGCATCTGTCTGTTTAAAAATGGCGTGTTCTTTGCTGGCCAGGGTCAGATCACAAACCACATGAAGACTGTGTCCGCCACCCACGGCCCAGCCGGGAACTACACAGATCACAACTTTGCTCATGAAACGTATCAGGCGCTGGATGTCGAGCACATTCAGGCGCTGTACGCCGTCACCTCCCTCATAGCCACGCTTACCCCGAACCTTCTGATCTCCGCCGGAACAGAACGAATAGACACCGTCATCGGCCGGGCCTTCACCCGTGAGTAAAATAACGCCGATGGATGTGTCTTCACGGGCGTCAATCAGGGACTCTTCGAGTTCATACAGTGTTTGAGGCCGGAACGCGTTCCGAATGTTGGGCCGGTTAAATGCAATCCGGGCTACACCGTCTGATTTCTTGTAGGTTATATCGTTGTACTCTTTTACGGTTTTCCACTCAGCCATATCTGTTCAAAAAATTGGTTAAAAAAGTTACTATCTGTTTGGGTTGGTCTGCATGAACTCTATGTCCGGCTTGTGCCACCACGTGAAGTTCAGATTCAGAGAAAAGGTGATGCATTTCACGCATCTTATCAACATATTTTTCATCAGATTCTCCTGCAATCAAAGCGATCGGAATATCTGATCGTGCCAGATCATCACATAAAAACGGGGCGGTGCCGGCGCCGAATCCGCGAAGAGAAGCCGCCATAGTTGCAGGATTCTGTTGTTTTAGAATCGGTTTGAAGTCGAATGGGTGGGCTTCATCAGGTGATTCAAAGAGAGACAGCTTCATCCATCTGTTAACAAACGAATCGAAATCTTTTTCAATCTCAGACGCGCGCTCTTCATCAGCTGTCTGACGTATTTGGCGTTTACTTTCATCGGAGATTCCACAATGCGTGCTTTCAAGTATCATTCCAGAAAAGCGCTCAGGTGAATCAAGAAACAGATTTTGTGTCAGTCGTCCGCCCATGCTATATCCATACAGCCAGAGATCAGTGAGCCGAAGACGGTCGAGGATTGACTGCAGATCCCTGACCTGAGATTCAGCTTTGAAACGTTCCGGATCTGCAGGCATTTCCGAACGGCCGTGGCCCGCAAGATCAAGGGTAATCGGATTGCAGATCGGTTTTAAAAGCTCTGTTAATGTTGTAAATCCTTTGGATGAGCCCATGAACCCATGCATCATCAGCATGTTCGGTTTACCGGGATCACGCTGATGAATCTCCATGTAGTAAACGGCATCGTCGCAGTACAACGTCATCTATGCACCCCACAAACCGGATCTGAGTTTCATGCTTTCATCCGGGCTTGTAACGCATTCGATTACAATCGG
>Ga0306867_1000135_pt1 | contig 47284 bp, 46 predicted proteins | sample AntRauTorckE6831_FD_190432 | JGI IMG/M metagenome (GOLD analysis project Ga0306867, IMG submission 190432) | Saline lake microbial communities from Rauer Islands, Antarctica - Metagenome Torckler E6 #831 (v2) (version 2) | ecosystem: Environmental > Aquatic > Non-marine Saline and Alkaline >...
TTGAATGATCGTGAAAAAATTTTCGAGTTTCTTTATGACTTCAACCCAGATGCTGCTGAAAAAACCGATGAAATCATTGAGGCGAAAGTTGAGAATTTAATTGATCAACCCTTGATGGGCGTTCAACGAGATGGAATCCGAGGCAGATTGCTCATTATTCCTGAAGTTCCAATGATCGTTTCCTATTTTGTTGATGGTTCAACGATTCGTATTCTACGAGTTCTGCACCAGAAACAAAAATTCCCTAATTGAGTAGCTGGACCATATGGGCAACTAACGCAACCATAAACCGCCGGTACGGAGCAGCGGTCAGCTTCAACTATTAGGCTGATAGCTTCTTAGCCACTTCCGCAACGTGTATTTCCTGGAAACGGGCGACTTTTATTTCATTCTCTGACGGTTGACGACTAGCATCGCCAACAGCAAGAGTGCTCGCCCCACAGGGTGATCCGCCGCTGATTTCACTCATATTCATTATCCTCTGGCAAGAAGAACTCCCACGATAATGACAATGCAAGACCTGGCCCTGTTGGTTTTTGCAATCCTATTCTTAGGGAATCCTCAGGAATGTTGCAATGCAAGACCTGACCCCATACGTGGTAGCAGACATCGGGCACTCGCCGGAACAGCGCCGGGTAGACGGTGTGGATATGGCCGTTGCGAAAAAGCAGCGGTGCGCGGTAATTGGAATTGATCATTTATTGGCTCAGGGGGAGGTTGGAAAGCCAAAGGCAGAATTGAACCCCCTTTTTTCTCTTTTGCAATGCAATACCTGACCCCAGACTTTCACACGCGGCCCCTTCCTCCCTCGGTGTTAGGCATTGATGGCTTCCCTCAATTCCGAACCACTAATTTTTGCGTCAAAATACTCAATTGCATTAAAGAGCATTTTTTTATTTTCTGAGGGCGGATCATCGCTAAAAGCATTTTCTATCTCATGAAATACCCATTTACCAATATGCTCTTTCTTTTCATTATCACTTTTTGAAGTACCATTCAATATATGGTTCCTCATACTAGTTTCATCCGCTTCAATGTATAATCGTATAAGTTCATAATACCAAATAAGTTTCTGAGGATATTTTTCCATGATTTGATCTGAGTACTTTTTAATTGCCTCGCCATACAGGTCAGCTCTGCGAATTAACAGATATGCTTCAATTAAATTCACTATATGGTTGATTGCTTTAGGCTCAAGCTGTCTTAGCTTCTTAAAAACATCAATAGCTTCTTGAAAACGTCTCAGCATCATTAAGCAGTGTGCTTTTTGGTTCAATAGCACAGTATCATTTTCATCTATAGTGAGCCCTGCATATAGGTACTCTAGTGCGCGGGAATAGTGCTGATTCGAAATTAAAGATCCTGTTTTTTCTTGAACTTCAAGAATTTTAAGACGCTTACTTTGATCCTCACTAACTATTTTTATTGTTTCTAGCTCATTTTTTGAATCGTGGTGAAACCTATCCATTTCATCAAATTTTTTCTCATATTTTGTTTTAAGTCCTATAAGATCATCAAGCTCTTTTCTGAATTCATCTTTTATCGATCCAACGCTTTTCACACCTATATATCCAATAATTGTAAACAATCCCAATATCATTGCAATAATTATATTGATAGTATTAATTTCAGAAGAATACATCTCTTTCAATATTTCTTTTTCTATCCTGTAATTAATTTGATCCCGCCTAATTTCTTGTATCGATTGTTTTGTTATTTTTAGATCTTTCTCAATGTCACTTATCGATAAACCATCAGAAACATTTCTTTTATAAATTTCTTCGGTGAAAGCTGGAGATGTTGAAATCACTAGACATGAAAGAAAAAATATGCTTATAAAAATTGTTCGCATAACATTAGTACTCCAGAAAGTTATTCTTATTATTTTAAATCTACCTCGGACGATGTTCTGGAAAAGAAGGAGGAAATTTTTTAATACCCTGATATTTGATTTGGCTTAGAAATGGCCTTAAGCCATCAGTTTGAAACTGACAACTCCCATCGCTAAGATGGAAAGGCAAACTTCAATATGCAGAAGCAGAAAATATACGAAGCAATTCCGGGGTCAGTATATTTATCTCAACAATTAGTAGAAATCCCAAAGACGCAATCTACAAGAACCATACTCACGTTTACAACAATTTTAATAAAATTTCCTTTCAAGCAGAATTAACTTATACGGTTCTTCACAACACCTATCCCTTCAAAGTAGCCCTTTTGCGACTGCAACCTGAGATCTCTTTAGTCCCATAGATCCCGGATCAAGTCCGGGATGACGCGGTGGTGAGGATGCAGATGTGCAAAAGGTCCATAATGTTAGTATTCGTCATTGGCGGGCGGTGCCCGCCCTACTTCATACCACCCCCAGCTGGCGCAGAAACACCAGCACCAGGGCCACGGGTGCAACCCAGCGCAGGAGACCGTGCCAGATGCGGAACAGAAAACGCGATGGGCCGTGGACGAACAGGGCTTGTTTCTCTTCGCGTTCCGGCCAGAACCAGCCGGTGTATACTGCAACCAGCAGGCCGCCCAATGGCAATAGGTAGGAGCTGACCAACAGGTCGAAGAAGTCGAAGAAGGTGCGTCCGGCGAGGATGTCTACCCCCGACCAGAGGTTGAAGGAGAGCGCCGAGGGCAGACCCAGCGCCAGCGCGACGCAGCACAGGCTCCAGGTTGCGGTGTTGCGGCGCAGCTTTTTTTCATCCACCAGATAGGAGACCGCCACTTCTAACATGGAGATGGATGAGGTGAGAGCTGCGAAGGAGAGGAGGAGGAAGAACACGACCCCCAGGGTGTAGCCGAAAGGGAGCTGGGCGAACACCAGCGGCACCGACTGGAACACCAGCCCCGGCCCGGCATCAGCGCTGATACCGGCGGAGAACACTGCGGGGAAGATCGCGAGCCCTGCGAGCAAGGCGACCAGGGTATCGAGGATGGCGATGCGGAACGTGAGGCTGGGCAGATGGGCGTGTTTATCCAGATATGAGCCGTAGGTGATCATAACCCCGGCACCGAGGGACATGGAGAAGAACGCCTGCCCCATCGCTTCGATGACAATGCTCCAGGAAAACGCGTCCCAGTGTGGAAAGAACATGAAATTCCAGGCCTTTGCCGCCGCCGGGGTGGTAAAGCCGTAGCATACCAGCCCTAGAAGCATGATAAACAGCAGTGGAAGGAGAATCCGGCTCCAGCGCTCGATGCCGCCACGAATCCCACCGACGACAATGGCGCCGGTGGCGATGACAAACAGGCTCTGCCACAGAATCACCTGCGTTGGTGAACCGACCAGATGTTGGAAGAGTCCGGCAATCTGTTCCGGGTCGGGGGTGAAATTTCCCTTGAGGGCCTGAAGCAGATAGTGAAACACCCATCCGGCTATGACGGAGTAAAAGGAGAACAGCAGAAACGCCGCCCCCATGGCGATCCAACCGGCGGCGCGCCAGGGGGAACGCCGCCCGGCGAGGACACTGAATGCGCCCACGGCGTCGCGCTCACTGGTGCGCCCGATGAGAAACTCCGCGAGCATGATGGGTACGCCGATCAGCACCACACAAATCAGGTAGAACAGGATAAACAGGCCGCCGCCGTTTTCGCCTGCCACATAGGGGAATTTCCAGATATTCCCCAGGCCGATGGAGCTCCCGGCGGCGGCGAGGATGAACCCCAGGCGCGTGGCCCAATGGGCGCGTGAAGTTGCTTGCTGCATAGAGACCTCTCTGGATGTGAATGTATCTTGAAAACTTGATGCCCTGTCGGGCATTACCCCCACCCTGCCCCTCCCCCATACAATGGGGAGGGAATTACTTTTACATTCCCAGGCGCGCCAGACACGCCGTCACCGCGGTCTCCACATGCAGGATGCGCTCGCCCATGGAAAATGCCTTGAAGCCGCGCTCTTCGAGCATGGAGACCTCGTACGGAATCAATCCCCCTTCGGGGCCGATGAACAGGACGCGTTCTCCCGCTCCAGCATGCGGCCAACCCTCCGCGCCGCCGGGGTACGCCAGGTGGCGCTCGCGTTCGCCACACAGGGTGTCCAGCTCATCCTCGACAAAGGGTTTGAACAGGCGCTTCTGTTCCACCTTTGGGAGCATGGTGTCGCGCGCCTGCTCCAGCCCCAGGCACAGGTAATTGCGAAGGTTTTCCTCTTCGAGCACCGGGCTGTTCCAGTAACTCTTATCCACACGCCAGCTGTTGACCAGCACCAGATGTTTGACCCCCAGGGTGGTCAGCATCACGAGCAGACGCTTGAGCACCTTGGGGCGCGGCAGGGCCAGAATCAGGGTGACAGGGCTCGGCGGTGGTGGAGACTCGGTAATCTCAAGCTCCAGTTTTACGCTGGTGTCATGGATATCCAGCACCCTGCCCCAGCCCATATTGCCCTGAATCTGCCCTACGCGCAGCCTGTCTCCCACTTGGCTGCGCAGCACGGAAACAATGTGCTGCCCCCTGCGCTCGGTGAGAACAACTCTTCCGCTGGTTATTTTATCTTTTTCACTCAATAAAATAAGGTTCAATGGTCTTATCCGTTTAGGTCCTGAATCCAGATTTAATCCTGGCTATAGTGTATGCCGCTAACGTACTATTACCCCATTAATACGCTGAATTTCAATCAGGGAGAGAGCCATATGGATATTTTTACACAGTTGGCGGAAGCGGTGCGCACACAACAACAGGAGGGCGATTTACCCGACTTTCTTGCGCCGGAGATCCTGGCGGTAACAGAGAATGCGCAACGATATAAGGGGCAGGAGGATCTAGTGGTGGAACTGCTCAAGCGGGTCAATGGAGTATGAGACCTTTTCGGAGATGTGCTGTGAAAAAACGGGTTATGGCATGGAGGACATCCGCCGCACCCTGGGAAAAATACACGCCGCAGCTTAAAAATCCCGTATCCTCCAGCCATTCAAGCTATATAGACTTAGACCGAGGGCAGGCGTTTCTTGCGTATCAGAATGTCCCAGATAGAGAGCGCCAATCCCTGTCTGGCCCAGCGTCGCTGTCCCTGCATGGACGCAACACTTAGATAAAAAAACTGTAACTATTCAGCAAAAAAGTACTTGACAGCATTTTTCTGAAAAACTGACAAAGTGGCAACATTTCCGACAGTGCCCTCGATGCACTCGCCAGGGCCACTCCTCTGGGCCTGAATGCTGAAGAGCTTTGCCGGGCGATGCCGGGGCTGTTTGAGTTGAAATGTTGGCTCACAACAAAACCTCGGGACAAAAATTCGAGCCTGAGAACCTGTGTTAATATTGTTCATCACATCAAACGGGTGGGCATAATATGACAGTTAACAATATCGACGTTGAAGCATCCATTGATCGCGTCAAGACTCTGATCGCCGAAGAAAAAGATCTGTCGCCAGCGCTTAAGTCCAGCATGGAGGTCCTCTTGTTGCTGGTGACGATTCTTGCGAACCGTTTCGGTCTCAACAGCAAAAACAGCAGCAAGCCGCCATCGGCAGATCCGAATCGCAAGAAAGAACCCAAGAGCAAAAGCACCCGTAAGCCCGGGGGGCAAAAGGGGCGCACTGGATCGACTCTGCAACCGGTTGCAGAGCCTGACGAAATCAAGTGTCTTCAGGTCGATCGAAGTGCTTTGCCGGCGGGCAAGTATCGGGATGCCGGTTTTGAGGCCCGACAGGTTGTCGATCTGGACATCAGCACCCTGATCACCGAATATCGCGCCCAGATTCTGCTGGATCAGCAGGGTAAGCGCTATGTGGCTTCTTTTCCTGCCGGGGTGACCCGTCCGGTTCAATACGGCGCCGGGGTCAAGGCCCACTCGGTCTATCTGTCTGAGTTTCAGTTGATTCCCTATAATCGTGTCGAGGATCACTTTCTGGAGCAGATGCAACTGCCGGTCAGCGCCGGGTCCATCTTCAACTTCAACCAGGATGCCTATAATCGGCTGGAACTCTTTGACCAATGGGTCAGGAAACAGCTGATCTCATCTCGCTTGATCCATGCCGATGAAACCGGCATCAACATCGGCGGCAAGCGCTACTGGTTGCATGGCGCATCCAACCCGGAATTCACCCATTTCTCGCCCCATGCCAAGCGAGGAACGGACGCGATGAACGACGTCGGTATCCTTCCGCAATTTACGGGAATCCTTTGCCATGACCACTGGAAGCCCTATTTCAAGTATGCGACCCGCCATGCTTTGTGTAACGCTCATCATCTCAGAGAACTTGAGCGTGTCTGGGAACAAGACAAGCAAAAGTGGGCTCAGGACATGGCGGCCTTGCTCAAAGAGATCAACCAGGCCGTCCTGGATGCGGGAGGCCACCTCGACGGCATTGCCGCAGCGCCGTACCGAGGACGCTACCGAACTCTTCTCGAAGAAGCAAACAGAGAATGCCCTGGTCCCGATGAAAACAAAAGAAACGGACGCCGGGGGAGGCTGCCACGATCCAAGGCCCGAAATCTTTTGGAGCGACTTCGAGATTTTGAAACCGACACCTTACGATTCATGGACAATGAGGTGGTCCCTTTCTCCAACAATCTGGCCGAAAATGATATCCGGATGACCAAGGTCCAACAGAAGATTTCAGGGTGCTTCCGCTCCTTGGACGGGGCGAAGATCTTCTGTCGAATCCGGAGCTATTTATCCACCTGCCGAAAACAAGGCGTCAGTGCGTCCGAAGGCTTGCGCCTGTTGTTTGAGGGTAAGTCGCCTCAATTTATGCGCCCGGAGTAAGTATCCATCCCGAATATGAACGTTCAACGGGGACGGTGCTGAATAGTTACAAAAAACTAAGCTAATTTCATCGGCACAAATCACCCTATACTCTAAAGAGCATATTTATTGTTGACAAATTTGGTTATCATTTGTACCGTTCATTCATGTCAGCTTGATGCTGACGCATTTGCTGCTAAAGTGTTTATTCGACATATTTACAACCCGATTTTTTCAACAAGGAGTTTTATCATGAGTGTACTCGTAGCGCGTCAGGCCCCCGATTTTACTGCAACAGCGGTTATGCCGGATGGCAGCTTTGCGGAATACAAACTCTCCGAGCAAAAGGGCAAGTACCTGGTGCTGTTTTTCTGGCCCCTGGACTTCACCTTTGTGTGTCCGTCGGAGATCATTGCACATGATCACCGCGTAAAACAGCTGCAGGAGCGTGGCGTAGAGATCGCCGGGGTTTCCATCGATTCCCAGTTCACCCACCTCGCATGGCGCAACACCCCGGTGGAAGACGGCGGCATCGGTCCGGTACAGTTTCCCATAATTGCGGATGTCAAGCATAAGATCACCCAGGCCTTCGGGATTGAGCATCCGGAAGCGGGTGTAGCGATGCGCGGTTCATTCCTGATCGACAAGGACGGTGTGGTTCAGCATCAGGTGGTGAACAACCTCCCCCTGGGGCGCAATATTGATGAGATGGTGCGCATGGTGGATGCACTTCAGTTTTTTGAAGAGTACGGTGATGTGTGTCCTGCCGGTTGGCAGAAAGGCGATCAGGGTATGAATCCCACCTCTGAAGGGGTGGCAAGCTACCTGAAGGACAATGCGGAGAAGCTGTAATCATTCCGCACATTTTTAACCAATAACTGTAAAGGCGGTTCCATGAAGGGACCGCCTTTACAGTTTTGGGGTAGAAATTCAATCCCACACTACCGGTCGGGTCTTGTGGCACCCATGGAAAGGGCGTCTGTCGCCACGGACGGCGACAGTCGAACGGCCATGGACGGCGCAAAGTGTCCCTTGGAATGGGTGTCACAAGACCTGGCTGAACAGTTGCGTAACGAACTATTTTTCAACTACTCAATAAAGGAAGTAGAAAGAGCCATAATCCCCGGTTCCAGGGACGCATAAACTCGTCCTGAGGCTTGACTGGCTCTATCCTGAGCCAGACACCCTTCCTCCGGGGACCATGGCTCTATCATCTGAATCTATTTCAGCCTAAAGAAATTAGATACTGTCTTTTAAATATGCAGTTCAACCCCCGGCCTTTTTCACCGTCCAGCCCTGCTGCTTCCCCTGTTGCTGAAGCAAGTCGAGGAGAAAATCGCGCTGATCCCCCTGAATCTCAATAATCCCGTCTTTGAGGGTACCACCGCAGCCGCATTTTTTCTTCAGCTGCTTGGCGAGTTGTTTCAATTCCTTCTCCGGTAAAGGTATCCCGCTGATAACCGTGACGCCACTACCCTTGCGCCCTTTGGTTTCTCTCCCGATTCGCACTACTGCCTGGGTCGGATTCTTTTTCGGCTCCAGAGTACAGCGGCAGGCGCTGGTCAATTTCCCGCAGGTGTTACAGGTGTCAGCCGGGTCATCTGAATACACCATACGCGTGTTGTTCTCAGGTTTGTTGCGTGTCTTCATGTTACTCCCCCGTTTGATCCATACATTCCACACACACCATTTCGAGTTTCGGACTTCCAGTTTCATCCTCCACCGGAACAGGGGTAATATGTTCACCGCAGGCTATTTTATAGCAGCGCTGGCACACATAGCCGCTCCCTTCGGTAGAGCTGAAGTTACACACGTGACATAGCCAGCGTACTTCTTTTCCCGTTTCGCTGTGGTGCTCAGAGTCCATATAAATCTATGCCTCCGTGCGCACGCTTTCTATCAGCTCCAGGGTTCGCTGCCGCGCGGTATCAAACTGCTCCTGGCGTGGGGCGCCGAACCACTCGATGGGTTCGAGAAAATCCCACTTCATCTTTTCGGTTATCGCATCCAGCTCGCGCTGCGCTCCCCCGGACCATCCCGCCGAGCCGAAACGCAGTATTTTCTTATTGAACACCTTTTTGCGCCGGAACATATCCAGCACCCACGCCATGGGGGGAAACATCTGATACTCGTAAGTGGGCATCCCCAGGATCAGGGCGCTGGAGCGCCACGCCGAAGCAAGGATTTCCCCTACATGATCCTGCGGCACTCGATGGACATGCACGGGCATCCCTGCTTCGCGCACGGTGCGCTCGATCGTATCAGCAATCATACCGGTATGGCCGTACATGCTCGACCAGATCAGGGTTATCTCCGGCTCTGCGGGACCTTTGAGGTAACTGGCGAAGCGTGCATACGCATCGATAATGGTCTGGGGCTCGGTACGCCAGATAATCCCGTGGGATGGGGCCACCACCTTGATATCCAGTTCACTCAATTCCCCGATCGCCTTGGTTACAAAGGTGGAGAAGCTCGCCACTATATTGGCGTAGTAACGCAGAGCTTCATCGAGGAAGAACTCCTTCTGCTCGGAGCTGAGCTGATCGTCAAAGTACACCCCTTCACGGGTGCCGTAGGAGCCGAAGCCGTCACAGGAGAACAGGGTGCCACTCTCGCGTTCAAAGGTCATGATGGTTTCGGGCCAGTGAATGTGCGGGGTGTCGAAAAACTGCAGCACCTTGCCGCCCCCGAGATCGAGGATATCGCCATTGTTCACCACATGGACATTGGTATCGATGTCGCAGAACGATTTCAGCAGCTTCGCCGCTTTGGAGGACAGGTAGATATGGATATGTGGATTGCGTGCGTGGAACTCCGGCAGCCACAGGGTATGATCCGGTTCCATATGATTTATGATGAGGTAGTCGATATCCTCCGGGCGCAGACTCAGGGAGTCGAGCTCGGACAGATAGCATTCCGCCTGACCGTCCATATCCTCGATCAGATCGATAATCGCGGTCTGCTCCCCTTTCACCACATAGGAGTTGAGGGATATCCCATCGGGCATGGGCCACATACCCTCAAACAGCTCGGTGCCGGGGAGGTTCACCGGCACACAGTAGATCCCGTCACTTACCTGCACCGCTTCGGTTTTGCATGTATTTTTCATCCTTGAGTTCTCCTGTATGTGATTGCTCAATCAGTTGTTTTATTTTCCTGCTGCCCATAGGTCTTGAATTTTTCCAGCACCGTTTCCATCTCCGCATCCGGCACCAGCACCGGGGTCCCCACATTGCAGCACTGATAGTAGATGCGCGCCACCAGTTCAATCTCTTCGGCAACGTTGAAGGCATGGGGCATGTCCCCCCCCACCGCAACGAGCCCGTGGTTGGCAAGGAGTACGGCGTTATAATCCCCCATGCCTTGCACTACATTGCGCGCCAGTTCGGTAGAACCAAAGGTGGCGTAGGGCGCCAGGGGCACCTTGTTCCCCGCAAAACCCACGAGGTAGTGCACCGCCGGGATCTCCCGCTGCAGGCACGCCATAGTGGTGGCATATACCGAATGGGTATGCACCACCGCATTCACATCGGGGCGTGCATTATACAACGCAAGGTGGAAGCTCAGTTCACTCGAAGGCTTGAGCTCTCCTTCCACCACTTCACCGGCGCGGTTCAGAATAACTACATCTTCCACACCCACATCCGCATAGTCGACCCCGCTGGGGCCGATGGCAACGAGATCCTGCTCACGGCACAGGCAACTCAAATTGCCGCCACTGCCGGTGGTCAGGCCGGAGGAGATAAGTTTCAGCCCATATTTGACAATCAATTTGCGGTGCGCTTCGAGTAACATTGCTAAGCCCCCACGCGCAGATCGGGGCGACATCCCATGCGTTGCAGAAACGCTACTAACGCCGCAAGATTCCGATTTACCACCTGGGCCGAGAGAATTCCTCCCTGTTCCAGCGCCTCAAGGGCATGGGCAAACTTGCCGACCCCACTGCTGATATGCGCATCACTGCCGATGGCAACCGGAGCGCCTTTTTCCGCGCACAGGCGGGCAATCTCCAGACAGTTGGGCGCGCTGTTTTTGCGGCTGATAGAGAAGGAGGAGCTATTGATCTCCAACGCGGTGTCGGTACGCATCGCCTGATCAACTACCGCTGCATAATCAAGGGGATATGCGGGGTTGCCCGGATGGGAGATAATATCCACCCAGGGATTCTCCATTGCCTGCAGCAGGGTACGGGTATTCTCCGCAACACTGGTACCCGTGTAGCCGCAGCCTTCGTGAAAGCCGGCGAGGACGATATCGAGATGCTCCAGAGCATCTTCACCGATGTCCAGCTTCCCCTCATCGAGGATGTTGGCTTCCACTCCACGCAGCACCCTCACCCCCTGCATAACTTCGGGGATAAAACGCAGCGCCATAAAATGGTACGGATGCGGCCCGCCCGGGATTGCGGGGCCATGATCGGTAATTGCGACCCCTTCAAGGCCGCGTTCAGCGGCGGCAGCGACAATCTCCTCCACGGTACTGAACGCATGCCCCGAGGCAATGCTGTGGATATGAATATCTACCGTAGGGGAAGGTACGGGTATCCGCTCCAAAGAATTCCCCTGTGTCGAACTGGTCATACTATCTCCGTATCTATGTTGAATAATATTTCTTGCGTTATTGTAGGGGCAACTCCCCGTGGTTGCCCTGGCTCAATATACAGATATGTCGATGATGGAATGGGCAGGCACGGGGGCCTGTCCCTACGGTTGCCCACCAATGTAGGAAAAACCGACACCACCCACGTCATGTGGTTACTACCCACAGAGAAACACCATCAGCTTAAAAATTCCCTGGCGCGCATAATAGCACGCCTGAAAATCCTTGTCAGGCACCTTGGCATCAAGGTAGATTGTTCAATTTTTCTCCCCTGCCATTGAAAGTTAGATATGACATCCTGCGAGACCCTGTTAAATATAAGCCGTCCGGGACGCTACCTCGGCGGCGAAGCCGGCTCCATCCGCAAAAACCATGCGGAGGTGGCTATCCGCTATGCCCTGGCATTCCCCGACACCTATGAAATCGGCATGAGCCACATGGGCAGCGCCATTCTGTACCATATTCTCAACCAGGAAACATGGATAGCGGCGGAGCGCGTCTACTGCCCGTGGCCCGACATGGCTGAACAGATGCGCCGCGAATCCGCCCCCTTAAGCACTTTGGAATCGGACAAGCCCTTGAGCGAGTTTGACATCATCGGCTTCACCCTGCAACACGAACTGTGCTACACCAACATCCTCCACATGCTCGACCTGAGCGGGATTCCGCGGCGGCGGGAGGATCGAAGCGAAAACGATCCTTTAATCATCGTGGGCGGTCCCTGCGCGTTCAACCCGGAACCCCTCGCGGACTTTATTGATATCGCCCTGCTGGGTGATGGCGAAGAAGCGGTGGTGGAGATCTGTGGCGCCATCCGTGATGCACGCATGCGCAACCTTGGCCGCACCCAGATACGCCGGGAGCTGCGCCACATCAAAGGGGTGTACGTTCCGGAACTCTTCATCCCGCACTACCATGCAGACGGCACCCTCAGCGCCATTGAACCGCTGCTGCCGGACTATACCAATGTGACACGGCGTTTCCTCGCCGACCTGGACACAGCCCCCTATCCCACCAAACCGCTGATCCCGTATATGAACACGGTGCATAACCGCGTAGCGCTGGAGATCGGGCGTGGGTGTACGCGTGGATGCCGCTTCTGTCAGGCGGGCTACATCTACCGTCCGGTGCGCGAGCGCCAGGCATCCACCCTTGCGAATCTGGCGGAAACCGCCCTCGACAACAGCGGCTTTGACGAACTTTCGCTCCTGTCACTTTCGAGTGGTGACTACAGCGCCATTGAACCGCTGCTGCGTCACCTGATGGAGCAGCATGCCGACGAGCGGGTCGCCATGTCGCTCCCGAGCCTGCGCGTGGGTTCGCTCACCGATGAGCTGATCAATGAAATCCGCAAGGTGCGCAAGACCGGCTTCACCCTCGCCCCCGAAGCGGGGACCGAACGCCTGCGCCAGGTGGTCAACAAAGGGATCAGGGCCGAGGACCTCCTTGCGAGTGCGCACACTATCTACACCCTGGGCTGGCGCCTGATCAAACTCTACTTCATGCTCGGACTCCCCACCGAAACATGGGAAGACCTTGAGGGTATCGTGGATCTCGCTGCAGCGGTCAAGAAAAGTGGGCGCGGTACCGAAGGGGGCGGCGATGTCAATGTCGCAGTCTCCACCTTTGTGCCTAAAGCACATACGCCGTTTCAGTGGGAGGCCCAGCTCAATCTGGAACAGACCAGAGAACGCCAGCACTGGCTGCGGGATAAGCTGAAAAGGAAAAAACTGCGCCTTAAATGGCATGAAGCAGAGCTGTCCGCCCTCGAAGGGCTGTTTGCGCGCGGTGATCGACGTCTGGGTGCGGTTATCGCCACTGCTGCAGACCTGGGCTGCTGCTTCGATAGCTGGCGCGACTTCTTCGAGTTCTCGCGCTGGGAGGAAGCGCTGGAGCGCCACGACCTGAAGCTGGAGTTTTACCTGCGCGCACGCGCTGAAAGCGAAGTATTGCCCTGGGAGCACCTGAGTTGCGGCATCCACAAGGACTTTTTCGCCGAGGAGCGCGCCAGGGCTCTGCGCCTCAAATACACCCCCGACTGTCGCGAAGGCAAATGCAGCAACTGTGGCGTATGCGACTTCGAACACATCAAAATGCGCTATGCCGAGGCCAAGCCGAACCTACCAGCCTCTGCACCCGCACCAGAAGCTGCAGATGCCCCGGCAGCCGAAGAACGCTTCAAGGTACGTCTCCAACTCGCAAAGGGGGGCAAAGCACGTTTTGTGAGCCATCTCGAATTCATGACTGTGGTAAACCGCGCCCTGCGTCGTATCAAAGCACCGGTGCGCTACTCCGCCGGCTTTCACCCCCATCCGCGCATCTCGTTTCCCGATGCGTTGCCCACGGGGGTGGAAAGTGAGGCGGAAATTATCGATGTGGAGCTGTTCCATGCCCCCGATATCGATCTTTTTCGCACCCGTCTCGATGCGGAACTGCCGGAGAACTTCACCGTGCGAAATGCGGAAGAAATCCCGTGGAAAAGTCCCACCCCTGCCGCTGCTATCCGAACCAGCACCTACAGTGTACCCTGGAATCCCGCCTTTCCCGAGGATCTGGAAGCGCGCATTGATCATGCACTCAAGGCCGAAAGCATCATCTACACCCGGATGAAAAAGGAAAAACCGGTAGAGGTGGATCTGCGTCCCGACATCGCAGATCTCCATCTGCGCGATGATGCTCTGGAGCTCACCCTGTACAAGGGCAGCCCGGTAGTCATAAGCGCCTATCTACTTAAAGCAGAGCACAATCAGGTTCGCTCTATGGGAATATGCAAGACCCGTGTTACCATGAAATCTGAGTCTGAACCTGCTTAAATAAAATAGGTGCACATCTTTTAAAAGTCTGAACTGGTCATAAATCTATTCCTGACTTAAAATGTGTACTTACGAAGACCGCCCGGCCTGAACGGTCGGGACATTATCCGGCAATACTCTGCTGCCACGCAGCATCGAGCATCCGGAAACCAGTCTTCTATATATACAGTCTTCTATCAATTACACATATATAGCGAAGGAGTTTCGACCATGGCAAGAAAACTGGTCATCAACAAGACCTCCCACGAAACGCGGGTGGCTCTGCAGGAGAACGGGCATATATCCGAACTCTACATCGAGCGCAGCTGCGATCTGGGAATTGTAGGCAACATCTACAAAGGGCGGGTAATCCGCGTATTACCCGGCATGCAAGCCGCATTTGTGGATATCGGCCTTGAAAAGGCGGCATTTCTGTATGTCGCCGATGTATTTGACGAAATGGAGGCCGTTGCAGACTTCGTGGACGGACGTGCCGACAGCAGTGAACCGGAGACCACGGAACCAGAAGGGGAGGAAGTAGAGGAAATTCATCCGCTCCCCCCTATTGAAACCCTCCTGAGTGAAGGACAGGAGATTCTGGTCCAGGTCTCCAAAGAACCCCTGGGCACCAAAGGGGCACGCATCAGCTCGCACATCTCATTGCCGGGGCGTCACCTCGTGTACATGCCTACCATAGACCATGTAGGGATCTCACGCCGCATTGAAAACCCGGAAGAGAAGGAACGTCTGCGCGAAATTGTTGAAGAGATGCGCCCGCCGCACAGCGGCTTCATCGTACGCACTGCTGCAGAGGGGAAAAGCGAAGAGGATCTGCTTGCGGACATGCACTACCTGGCAGATCTGTGGCGCGATATCGATGCACGCCAGGCCGACATGAGCGCGCCGACCCTGGTTCACTCGGATCTGGATGTCACCAGCAAGGTCCTGCGCGACATCCTGACCGAGGATATCAAGGATATTGTGGTCGATTCCCCCGAAGAACATGACAAAATTGTTAAATTTCTCGGCACCTACATGCCCAGCCAGGAGTGCAGTACCAAGCTTTACCGCGAAGAATTGCCGCTGTTTGACGCCTGTGGTCTGGAGGTGGAGATCGCGCGCGCCCTGGAGCGCAAGGTGTGGCTGAAAAGCGGAGGGTATATCATCATCGAACAGACCGAGGCCCTCACCGCTATCGATGTGAATACCGGGCGCTACGTGGGGAAACGCAATCAGGAAGACACCATTCTTAAAACCAACCTTGAAGCGGTGAAGGAGATCGCTTATCAGGTGCGTCTGCGCAATATCGGCGGCCTGATCATTATCGACTTCATCGATATGGAGAAAGAGATCCATCGCGAGCAGGTGCATGCGAGCCTGGAAGAGGCCTTGAAGGGGGACAAAAACAAGACCAACATTCTCAAGATTTCGGAGCTGGGACTGGTGGAGATGACCCGGAAGCGCGTGCGCGAAAGTATCGGGCGCACCCTGTGCGAGCCCTGCCCCTACTGTGAAGGAACCGGCTACGTCAAAAGCCGCACCACCATGGTATTTGAAATCTTCCGCAAGCTGAAACGCGAAGCACGCGATCTCCCCGGTTACCGCATCAATCTTCAGGTGCATCCCGATGTAGCTGCCCTGCTCTACGATGAAGAGCGCGGTGTCATAGAGGAGATTGAGCGCCATTTCCAGAAGCAGATATCCATCATTGCGCGCCCCAATTTCCATGTGGAGCAATTTGTGGTCGCAGCGGGGTAACGCGTACAGCGGTTGGAGCAGACATGCCGAATAAAGCGCTGGATCACACCTCTACCGAGGCCATTCTGGAAAGCATCTGCGATGGAGTGTTCACCGTGGATAACACCTGGCGCATCACCTCGTTCAACCGTGCTGCCGAGGAGATCACGGGGGTAGATCGTGACGATGCCGTGGGACAGATATGTTCAGAGGTGTTTCGCTGCAGTCTGTGTGAAAGCAACTGCGCTCTGGCGCAGACCCTGCGCAGCGGCCGGCCCATTGTCCAGCGCGAGGGCTTTATCATCCGCGCCGATGGCCAGCGCGTACCCATCAGTATCTCCACTGCAGTATTGCGTGATAATGAGGGCAATACCATCGGCGGCGCGGAGACCTTCCGCGATTTAAGTGAGATCGAGACCCTGCGCAATTCCCTGAAACAGCGCTACCGCCTCGGCGATCTGGTGAGCCGCAGCAAAAGCATGGAACCTATTTTCGAACTCATTCCTACTCTGGGGGCGAGCTCAAGCACCGTTCTCCTCGAAGGGGAGACGGGCACCGGCAAGGAACTGGTCGCACGAGCCATCCACTCCAGCGGCGCGCGCGCTGAAGAACCCTTTGTCGCAGTGAACTGCGGTGCCCTGCCCGACAACCTCCTTGAATCTGAGCTGTTCGGGTATAAAAAAGGTGCGTTCACCGGAGCGCAGCAGGACAAACCAGGGCGTCTGCGCAGTGCCGGAAAAGGAACGATCTTCCTGGATGAGATCGGTGAGATCAGCCTAGCACAACAGGTAAAACTTCTGCGCGTCCTGCAGGAGCATCAGTTTGAACCGCTGGGGAGCACCAGACCTGAAGCGCTGGAGGCGCGAATCATTGCTGCCACCCATAGGAGTCTTGCAGATATGGTGGATGAAGGCACCTTCCGCCAGGATCTGTTTTACCGCATCCAGGTGATCACCCTCGAACTCCCACCCCTGCGCGAACGCATGGAGGATCTCCCCCTGCTGGTGGAACACTTCATTGAACACTTCAACCACATGCAGAAGCGCCACATTCAGGGCTGTCTGCCCGAAACCCTGAATCTGCTTATGGCGCACGACTGGCCCGGCAATGTGCGTGAGCTTGAGAATGTCATTGAACGTGCGTTTGTCCTGTGCGGTAAAGATATGATCGAACCTGGGCATCTGCCCGCAAAACTCCGCGGACAGCGCTCCCTGGAAGATTCTACACCCACTGAAACCAGCGGAATCCGTACCCAGCGCAGCCTCACCGAAAAACAGGCGATTCTCGCCGCGCTGGAGCAGCACAACTACAATCGCCAAGCTGCGGCGCGCGCTCTGGGGATTCACAAAACCACTCTGTATCGTAAAATAAAAACCCTGGGCATCAACATCCCCCGGGGAAGCGTCTCCGCAAAATCATAGCCCCACAAGTAGCAAAAACGCTACCCAGATGCATGCCAAAGGTTGCGTTACCGCAACCCACAATAGTGCCCCCTTTTTCTAAAATCCTCTACGCCAAACTTTTCAAAAAACATTTCCTGTTTATTCCCCGCAATTTCAAGACATTACACTTAATACTACCACATACACCTACCTCCACATGCATGCCCTGGCACGCCTGATGCTCTAGTCCAAAGGCACAACGAAACCATTTCAACAGCGCACCACAACGGCCTGCGGGAGATGAAACGCAATGAAGATGGCTATCACCACATGGAATGACAGGATCGCCCCGGTGTTTGACGTTGCTGGCAACGTTTATATCCTCAACGTCACAGAAAGCACACCTACCGGCGAAACCTTACCCTTGCCGCAGGCCCCTTTTGCCAAGATTGATTCTCTGCTCCAGGCCAATGTTGAAGTTCTGGTTTGCGGCGCCATCTCACGCCCACTGTTACGCAGCGCCCAGGGTGCAGGTCTCAGGGTTGTGCCGTTTGTATCCGGTTCGGTAGATGAGGTTCTGGCGGCGTGGAACGCAGGGCAACTGGAAGCTGCAGCGCGCACCATGCCGGGGTGTGGATGCAAACACCGCAGCCGCCGCAATCGGGGTACAGGATGTGCACGTTGGAACACACCCTGATTCGCATGACTCCAATATATACATCAACATTCCACTGACACCCCGTAGCTGTCAGTGGAACATGAAAAGATTTCGTTGGTGGAATCTTTTCAACCAAACGACCAAAACCTAATTGAAGAACACACAAAGTACAGGAGGGTAAAATTATGCCTAGAGGAGATAAAACAGGACCAAACGGACAAGGAAGTAAAACCGGACGCGGCGCAGGATACTGCTCCGGCAACAACGAGCCCGGGTGCACCACCGCCGGAGGGCGTGGCGGCATGGGAGGCTCTGGCGGGCGCAGAGGCAGTGGCGGTGGCCGCGGCATGGGGCGAGGACTGAACCAGAGAAAAGGGCTAGGTTTAGGCCAACGCATGAGTGATGTTTCCGATGTAGCGCCTTCATCTCAGGATGAATCTTTGAGCCGCAAAGCCCGGGAGTTGGAACAACAGATTGCAGAAATCAAAGACCAGCTTAACCAGCGCTCCTGAGAATCGCATCAAAGCGCGGGACCGAATTCCGCGCTTTGAATAGTATTTTGTCAACATTCAACATGGAGAATAACCTATGACCGTTGCCTTTTCAGCTACAGGAACAGACCTCAATTCAGACATGGATCAACGCTTCGGGCGTGCGAGGCAGTTTATCCTGGTGGATACCGAAACCAACGCTGCCACCATTCTGGAAAACACCCAGAATATGAACGCGGCTCAGGGCGCGGGTATTCAGGCAGCACAGAATGTAATCAACGCCGAAGCCGATGCTGTTGTAACCGGAAACTGCGGCCCCAAGGCATTTCAGGTGCTGCAGGCGGCAGGGATAAAAATCTACCACACTCGGGAAGACACTGTAGGGAGCGCACTCAAGGCCCTGCTGAGTGGAACGTTGCAAGAAGCCGACAGCGCCAATGTGGATTCCCACTGGAGTTAAACCTATGCCTGAGATGCGCAAAAATCAAAATGACTCCCCCTTCACCCTTGCCATCGCTTCTGGCAAGGGTGGCACCGGCAAAACCACTCTTGCTACAGCCCTCGCGGAAGCGGCAGGAATGGCAGTGACATTACGCGACTGCGACGTGGAAGAACCCAACGCACATCTGTTTGTGCGGCCTCGGTGGAACAGACACACCGAGCAGAACCGCCATGTACCGCAGATTGATGCTCAGCGCTGTAGTGCGTGCGGCAAATGTGCCGAACTGTGCCAGTTCAACGCCATTGCCATAGCTGGAGGGCGCGCTATGGTATTCACGGAATTATGCCACAGCTGTCAGGGATGTCGTCGCATCTGTCCTGAAGGCGCCATCAGTGACATGGATATGCTCATGGGGAGTCTGGATTGTGGTGTGCAACTGAAAAATCCCGCCACACCCATAAACTTCATCAGCGGCAAACTCGCCATCGGTCAGGTAATGGCTCCCCCTCTGATCCGCGCGGTAAAAAACGTCGGGGCCGCCGAACCACTCAATATTCTCGACTGCCCCCCGGGGACCTCGTGCCCCATGATTACCGCCGTACGCGGGAGCGACTTTGTCATCCTGGTTACAGAGCCTACACCTTTTGGACTCAACGACCTGGAACTCGCAGTAGAAACCGTGCGTCAACTCAAGCTCCCCTTTGGTGTGGTTATCAACCGCGCCGACACAGGGAATAGCGCGGTGCGAGATTACTGTCGTGACAACGATATCGCTATAGCGCTGGAGATACCCTGGGAGCGCAGCATTGCAGAGGCGTACTCGCGCGGGGATTCGCTATGCGATGCCTCACCTGCATTGAAGAACAAACTGCACACCATGCTGCACCACATAATGATGCGGGAGGAAACCGTATGAAGGAATTAATCGTAATCAGCGGCAAGGGGGGCACCGGCAAAACCAGCTTAACCGCAGCTTTCTGCCATCTGGCGCACAACTGTGTATGTGCCGACTGCGATGTTGATGCCGCCGATCTACACCTGATTCTGAATCCGGAGATTGCGCAGAGTCACACCTTCAGTAGCGGGCATGAGGCGATAATCCGCCAGGATACTTGCACCGGCTGCGGTCTGTGTGAAAAGTACTGCACATTTGACGCCATCTCACAGAATAAAAACGGAACCTTCCGCGTCGACCCTTATGCATGCGAAGGATGCAAGGTGTGTGTGGAGTTCTGTCCGGCCCAGGCCATAGACTTCCTTGAAGCTGAATGCGGGGTGTGGCACAGCTCATCCACCCGCTTTGGCACAATGGTGCATGCGCGCCTGCATATCGGGGCGGAGAATTCGGGCAAACTGGTAAGTTTGGTACGGCGAGAAGCACGCACAGTAGCGGAGGCAGAACATGCTGAGCTCGTGATTGTAGATGGTCCTCCGGGAATAGGATGTCCGGTGATTGCCTCCATCACCGGGGCGGATGGAGTCCTGATCGTCACCGAGCCCTCGGTTTCCGGCGCGCATGACTTTGAACGGGTGGCGCAACTCTGTGCGCACTTCAACATTCCCGCCTATTTGTGCATCAACAAGTATGATATCAACCCGGAACTGGGCGATTCTATGTGTGCCGAAGCAGCGCAACACGATATCCCGACTTTGGGGAAAATCGATTTTGACCCGGCCTTTACAGCGGCTCAGATACGATGTCAATGTGTGACCGAATACGAAGAACCTGGTACTGAAACCATTGCCACCCAGGTGCGCGACTTATGGAACACACTTGAAAAGCACATAAACCCGTAAACACAACTATCAGGTAAGGGCTTGTGGCACCCACCCCAAGGGACATTTTACGCCGTCCATGGCGACAGACGCCCTTTCCATAGGCACCACAAACCTCCACCGACAGGTGGTAAATACTTGCGTATAAACTAACTGAAACATCAACCCAACCTGAAATGGAGTATCATTCATGAAAATTGCAATCCCCACAGCTAACGGTCTTCTGGCTATGCACTTCGGTCACTGTGAAACCTTCACCATTCTCTCGGCCGATACCGATAATAAAACGATAAATGCTCAAGAGAACGCCACAGCGCCCCCCCACGAGCCCGGCGTCTTACCACGCTGGCTTGCAGAGCAGGGGGTAGATCTTATTATTGCCGGGGGGATAGGGAACCGCGCGCAGGAATTGTTTCGCGCCCAGGGTATTGAAGTGATCATAGGCGCACCCGCACAAAAACCGGCAGAACTGGTACAAACATATCTGCAGGGGGAGCTCAAACCCGGCACCAATCTATGTGACCACTGAACCCTACTCCCCACTACCCGTAGCAGAAAAAACTTGACACCGCCCCCGTGCCAAGGCTACATTGCTGCGCTATTGAAATCTTATTTACCATTGAGAGCGAGGTGAAAGCATATGTATGCGGTGATCAAGACCGGAGGGAAACAGTACAAAGTATCCGAAGGCGACACAATCAAGGTGGAAAAACTTGCCGGTGCCACAGGCGAGTCCATCGAAATCAGTGATGTCCTCATGGTCGGCGGAGAAGAGGTAAAAATCGGAGCACCTCTATTGCCTGATGCGAAAGTCACAGCCCGTATTGTAGAACAGGGCAAAGACAAGAAGGTTCTTGTCTTCAAGTCGAAACGACGCAAAGGCTATCGCAAGACCAATGGACACCGTCAGCCCATCACTCGTTTGAGAATTACGGGCATCGAAGCTTAGTAGGGAGATACGTTATGGCTCATAAAAAGGCAGGCGGCAGTTCCAAGAACGGTCGCGACAGTATAGGTAAACGCCTGGGGGTAAAGCGTTTTGGTGGGCAGCAGGTTACAGCCGGCTCCATCCTGGCGCGCCAGCGCGGCACTACCTTCCATCCCGGAAAAAACGTAGGCTGCGGCAAAGACTACACCCTGTTTGCCCTTATTGATGGTGAAGTCAAGTTCGAACGCAAGGATAAAAAGCGCCAACAGATCAGCGTTTACGCCAGTTAGATTCTTGCACGTACAGCATATGGAAAAGCCCGGGTTCAAACAATGGAACTCCGGGCTTTTTTTATGCTACGATGCCACATCCCAAGCATATCCACAGCAACATTGGCGGATGTGCCTGAACATAATCTGGGCAATGGTTCCCATCCATAGACCAGACACAAAAAATCCAAGATTATATTATGCGCTTTGTCGATGAAGTAAAAATACAGGTTAAGGCCGGAGACGGAGGACGCGGGTGCCTCTCTTTCCGGCGCGAAAAGTTCATCCCGCGTGGCGGCCCCGATGGCGGTGATGGTGGCAACGGTGGGGATGTCTATCTTCAGGTGGATGAAGGCCTCTCTACCCTGCTCGACTACCGCTATCACGCCCACTACAAGGGGGAGAACGGCGGCCACGGGATGGGGAAAAACCGCCACGGCAAAAGCGGCGAACCCCTGACCCTCATGGTTCCTCCGGGAACCCTAGTGTACGATAGCGAGAGCGGTGAAATCTTAGCAGACCTGACCACACCGGGAGAGCGAACCAGGCTCCTGCAGGGAGGCATGGGAGGACGCGGCAATGCGCGTTTTGCCACGAGCACCAATCGTGCTCCGCGCCACACTCAACCCGGCACTCCGGGCGAAGCGATAAGCATTCGCCTGGAGCTCAAGCTTCTGGCGGATGTGGGCCTGGTGGGGATGCCCAATGCGGGTAAGTCCACCCTGATCCGTGCCATCTCTGCGGCACGTCCCAAGGTTGCTGATTACCCTTTCACCACTCTGGTGCCCAATCTCGGGGTGGTGCCCTATGCGGGCTACAAATCATTTGTGGTTGCTGACATCCCCGGTCTGATCGCAGGTGCGAGTGAGGGGCATGGACTCGGCACCCGTTTTCTGCGCCATGTGGAGCGCACTGACCTGTTCCTCCATCTGGTAGACTTAAGTGATCCCAGCCTCGAAGGACACGAGGATTACCTGCACAACTTCAACCTCATCAACACCGAACTCAGACAGCACGACGCCGAGCTGGGGCAGAAACCCCAGATAGTGGTGTTGAGCAAAAACGATGTCACCGAAGTGCGCCAGCGCACGGAAGAGGCCCGTCCCCTGTTTGAACAGCAGGGATACACGGTTTTCTCCATCTCCGCCGTCAGCGGTGATGGACTCGATACTTTGGTCCACGCAATTGGTGAGCGTCTCGACAAGGAGCGCGCCGGGGAATCATGATCAGACAGCGTCTTCTCGCCCCGGTAAAGCGGGTGGTCATAAAAATCGGCAGCGGCGTTATCACTACACCGGAGGGGCTTAACTTTGCCCAACTGGAACGTCTGTCTGAAGAGATGTGCCGTCTGCATCAGAACGGCTACGAGGTAATTGTAGTATCTTCCGGTTCTGTGGCTGCCGGAAAGGGAGACCTCGGCATCAGCGGGCGTCCGCAGAGTATCCCCCTCAAGCAGGCTGCTGCTGCCGTGGGGCAGAGCCGCCTGATGCGCAGCTATCGCTCAGTGTTCCGCAGCAGGGGAGAAAATGTCGCCCAGATCCTCCTGACGCGCGACGACCTCTCCAACCGACGCCGATATCTCAACGCGCGCAACACCATCATGACCTTGCTCGACTACGGTATCGTTCCCATTATCAATGAAAATGACACCGTCGTGGTGGATGAGATACGTTTTGGCGACAACGACAACCTCTCATCCATGGTGGCGAGTCTGGTGGAAGCAAATCTACTCCTGATTTTATCAGATGTAGATGGGTTGTTTGACAAAGATCCGGGCAAACATCCAGATGCCGCCCTGCTGCACGAGGTGGAGCACATAACCCCCGCCATAGAGGCAATGGCGGGCGAGACCCTTACCTCGTTAGGCACCGGCGGCATGGTAACCAAACTCAAGGCGGCCAAACGCGCTACCCGCTACGGCATCAGCACCGCGATCATCAACGGGTTGAGAGACCAGAACCTGACGCGTTTTTTTGCCGGCGAGGACATAGGAACCTTTTTTCTCCCAACCGCTACCCCCATGGCGAGCAAAAAACACTGGATCGCCTTCACCAAAAAGGTACGGGGCAGGATCGTAGTCGATGCCGGAGCGTGTCGCGCAATCCGTGAAGAAGGCAAGAGCCTGCTCCCCTCGGGGATCGTTGCGGTTGAAGGAGGATTCGACCGGGGCGATTCGGTGTGCCTGTGCGATCAGGAAAGGGAAGAGTTCGCCCGCGGAATCACCAACTACTCACAGAATGAAATTATTCAGATCCGGGGGCACAAAAGTGCGGAGATAAGCGGTATTCTGGGGTATAAATACAGTGATGAAATAGTTCACCGTGATAACCTGGTATTTGCCTGCAAAGATGACTGAAATAAGCAAGGAGATCAGCATGAGCAATACAGCATCTGACATTTCTACCCAGATCAAAAATCTGGCGCGTGAGGCGCGTAAAGCTTCCACATGCATGGCCGGACTGGGTTCTGCCACCAAGAACGAACTACTGGAACGCATGGCTACCGCACTGGAACAGCAACGCGGCACATTACAGGAACAAAACGCTCTCGATGTACGTGAAGCACGTGCCAACAAGTTAGCTCCCGCAATGATCGACCGTCTCATCCTCACGGATGAGCGTATCGATGACATGGCGGCGGGGTTGCGTGAAGTTGCGGCTTTACCTGATCCTGTAGGTGAAGTCACCCGTATGTGGCGCCGCCCCAACGGCATCCAAGTGGGGAGGATGCGTATCCCCCTGGGGGTTATCGGAATCATTTTTGAGTCGCGCCCCAACGTCACCGCAGATGCGGCAGGTCTATGCCTCAAGAGCGGCAACGCCATCATTCTACGCGGCGGTTCCGAGGCGATCCACTCCAACACCGCTATTGGCAATATTCTCCAAGGTGAACTGGAACACATGGGCCTTCCATCTGCCGCTCTCCAGGTTGTAAACACCACTGATCGGAGTGCGGTCAATACCCTGCTCGAATGTGAAGAGGATATTGACCTCATTATTCCGCGGGGTGGCGAAGGCCTGATCCGTTTTGTGAGTGATAATTCACGCATCCCGGTGATCAAACACTACAAGGGGGTTTGTCACACCTATGTAGACGCGGATGCGGATGAAGAGATGGCAAGCCGGATCTGCATCAATGCGAAAACCCAGCGCCCGGGGGTATGCAATGCCCTGGAAACCCTGCTGATTCACAAGGATATAGCTGAGACCTTTGTTCCACGCATTGCCGCGGATATGCGCGCGCACGGGGTGGAACTGCGCGGCTGTTCCACCACCTGCAGCCTTACCTCTGGAGTAAACCCAGCCACTGACGAGGACTGGGACACGGAATACCTTGATCTGATCCTGGCGGTGAAGGTCGTGGACGATATGGATGAAGCCATTGCGCATATTGAAGAACACGGCTCCCTCCATACTGAGGTGATTGTCACCGACAGCTACGCCAGTGCTCAGGAGTTCACATGCCGGGTCAACTCCAGTGTTACCATGGTCAATGCCTCTTCGCGCTTTTCCGATGGTAGTCAGTTCGGCCTCGGAGCTGAGATCGGGATATCCACCACGAAGCTTCACTCGTTCGGCCCCATGGGACTGGAGGATTTGACCACCAGAAAATTCATTGTCTTCGGAACCGGACAAGTTCGTGTGTGAGAGGGATCCAAACGCATCTGGTATCGGCATCATCGGTGGTACCTTTGATCCGGTGCACTACGGCCACCTCGAAATAGCGCGTGAGATGCGCAGCAGGTTTTCCCTGGATCGGGTTATCTTTATGCCAGCACCGTCACCGCCGCATAAAGACACATGCGAAATCAGTGCCTTTGAGCATCGGTATGCCATGGTGGCATGTGCTATTCGAACCGATAAAGACTTCAGTGTCAGTGACCTCGAAGCACAGCGCTCCGGAAGAAGCTACACGGTAGACACCCTGGAACGTTTACATGCAATCTATCCGGAAACCGGCTTTTACTTTCTCATGGGGATGGATTCGTTTACAAACCTCACCAGTTGGAAGGAATATCCACGGCTGTTTGAGTTGAGCAACATCGTAGTGGCGCAGCGTCCCGGTCTGCCTGAGTGCACTCGTGCGCAGGAGCTCCCCGTTGCGCTGCGTAGCCTGTTCTGCTATGATGCCGCGCGCAGCAGCTTCATCTACACGGACAATAACAAACAGGTCTCGGTCAACAATCAAATGGCTCAGCATAGCGAGCACGGCAGACTCTACTTTTTACACGAGACCAGGGCGGATATTTCATCCACTGAGATCAGACAGCGGGTACGCGAACATCGATCCATCGCTGACTTTGTGCCCGAAGCGGTGCGTAAATACATAACGCAACACGAACTCTATCAGACCTAACATTCAGGCTAAACTGAGGATATATATCTTGAATTCAGACACACTGGCGCAACTGTGCGCGAAAAGCGCACTGGACAAAAAAGCCCTCGATCTGCGCATATTACACATCACCGAGCTCTCATCCCTGGCGGACTATCTTGTGATAGCTACCGGCACATCTGATCGCCACGTGCAAGCCATCGCCGAGGCAGTGCGCGTGGAAATGAAACAGAAACACGACAACGTGCCGATTGCCATCGAGGGCCTCGACGACGGGCGTTGGGTACTCATTGACTACGGCGATGTGATGGTGCATATCTTTCAGGAAGAGGTGCGCAAATTTTACGACCTCGAAGGGCTGTGGATTGAAGCCCCCGAGATTGAGGTTGATGAAGATATCACCCCCTGATTCTGTGAGATTATGAAAATAACTGTAATCTGCATCGGAAAACTGAGCCTCGACTTTTTGCGAGCAGGCGCGGAAGAGTACAGCACCAGGATAAAACGCTACGCAGCTCTGAAGATCATCGAGCTCAAGGAAGAAAAAAGTGGTGCCAGCACTCACGTCCGTGAACGCGAATCGCAGCGCCTTCTGGAGAGAATCCCGCCAGGAGCGTACTGTGTCGTGCTGGATGAAAAAGGCAAACAGCAGGGATCGGTTGAGTTCGCTACCGCCCTTGAACGACGCATGATCCATGGCGAGAGCGAGTGGTGCTTTGTGATCGGGGGAGCCTACGGAGTCAACGGCACCCTGCGCCGCCGTGCCGATTCAGTACTGTCTCTGTCACGCATGACCTGGACTCATCAGATGGCACGAATACTGTTGCTCGAACAACTGTACCGTGCGTTCACGATTATGCGCAAAGAGCCTTACCATAACAGGTAAATCGCAAAACATTGTTTTATATATTTACAACTGAGGTCTCAATTTTATAGACTGCACCATGCTGTTATTTCAAATTCATTGTTAATGTCTAGTTGCCCTGGTTCACACCCACAGGAGGACCGCATGACCCTCATGTCATTTCTGCTAATCGTAATTGTTTTTCTGGCGTTCTTCGTCTTTTTCTCGGGTATCAACCCGCAGGAGATGACCATCTTCTTCACCCCGGAGCAGTCCGTAACCTACCCGGTTACGGTAATTGTCCTCGGGTGTGTGATTGTCGGGCTGTTCATCGGATACGGCGTCCACCTGTATGGCAATTTTACTCACATCATGCGCAACTGGCTGCGGGAGCGCAATGAGAAGAAGGATCGTGAGATCAACGAAACTTATCGTGAAGGGGTGGGCCGTCTGCTCTCCGGCGACATCAAACGCGCCCACAACCTGTTGCAAAAGGTTATCGACAAAGATCCCAACAAGGTTGAGGGCTACATCGCCATGGCCAATGTACTAACACAGGAGGGGAACCATAAAGAGACCATCTCCATGTTGCGCCAGGCCAAAAGCATTGACGGTAAGAGCCTTGAGGTACTGTTCAAACTTGCAGACACCTACGAAAGCCTCGGCCAGGATGACGCGGCTTGCATCGAATACGATGAGATTCTCGAACATGACCGAGGCAATCGAAAGGCGATCCGCAAACAGCGCGATCTCCACATGAAGCACGAGCGCTGGGATAAAGCCCTCGACCTGCAGACCCGCCTGCTGAAGGCCGGATTGAGCGGTAATCGGGTCCAGGAGGAGAAACAGTTGATGCTCTCCATCCGCTATGAAACCGCCAAACAAAACCTTGCCGCTGGTGACATCGATCCGGCGATCAATGCCCTGAAGCAGATAATCAAGGAAGATGCGGACTTTACTGCCGCGCGTGTCACCCTCGGGGACTCCTATGTGCAGAAGGACAACGACTCTGAAGCTGCCAAGGTATGGCAGGAGGGCTATCAAAAGCTCGGGCGCAGCGTGTTCCTCTCGCGCCTCGAAGATCTGTATATCGAAAACGAAGACCCGCAGAGTCTGCTGAGCTTCTACAATAAGGCTCTGACCCAGAGCAACAGCGATCTGGTGCTGCACTTCTTCTACGCCAAATTGTGCCTGCGCCTCGAGATGGTTGACGAAGCGCTGGAGCAGATCTACATCGTAGAGAACTCTGCACCCGACTTCCCGCAATTGCATATCCTCCTTGCGGAAGCACACCGCCGCCGCGACCGCACTGAGGAAGCGATTGATGAATACCAGAAAGCTCTCGGGGTGGATAACCAGATCAATCTCGGATATGTATGTGACACCTGTGGGCATACCTCCAGTGACTGGCTCAGCCGCTGCCCGGAGTGCGGCACATGGGGAAGCTTCAGCATTGTATTCCGTGAAGCAGTAGCTAATCGGCAGGTAGTAGAACCCAGGCCTACTCCGCACGGAGCCTGATACAGCATGACAAATCCTGAGCAAACATACGCCCACCGCCCCAGCATGCTGTGCATCCTCGACGGCTGGGGCATAAGTGCTGAAACAGAGGGAAATGCCGCTGCCCTGGCACATACGCCGAATCTGGACCGTCTGTTCGCTACCTGCCCGCACAGTCAACTGCAGGCTTCCGGCCTCGCTGTCGGGCTACCGGAGGGGCAAATGGGGAACTCCGAAGTCGGGCACATGAATATCGGTGCAGGGCGCGTAGTTTATCAGGATTTGACCCGCATCAGCAAAAGCATCGCCGATGGGGATTTTTATACCAATCCGGTGCTGAGTGAAATCATGCAGAGTGTAAATCGCAATGGCTCCACCCTGCATCTCTTAGGGCTTCTGTCTGATGGCGGGGTTCACTCCCTTGATACCCATCTGTATGCCCTGATAGATATGGCGAAACAGCAAGGGGTCAAACAGGTGCGTATTCACCCCATTCTGGATGGGCGTGATACCCCCCCACGCAGTGCTGCTACCTATGTACAACAACTGGAACAGCACCTTAAGGACGCTGGATGCGGGCGCATTGCCACCATCAGCGGGCGCTTCTATACCATGGATCGTGATCGGCGCTGGGACAGAATTGAACGCGCCTATACCTGCCTTACTGAATCGCAGGGGCCACGCTACAATGATGCTGTAAGCGCCATCGAGGCGGCATACAACGCCGGAACAACAGATGAATTTGTGGAACCATGCGTTATTGAGCCCGTTGATGCTTCGAACCGTATCCAGGATGGGGACGGAGTTATCATGTTCAACTTTCGCTCCGATAGAGCGCGAGAGATATCCCGCGCCCTTACCGATGCGGGCTTTGACGGATTCGAACGCCACATAACACCAGAGCTGACCGGGTATGTATGTCTGACCGAATACGATGAAACCCTGAATCTGCCCGTAGCCTATCCATCTGAGGAATATCCTGACATCCTGGCACAGGTTGTTTCTGATGCAGGTCTCACCCAGCTGCGAATTGCTGAAACGGAAAAATATGCACATGTAACCTTTTTCTTCAATGGAGGTAGAGAAGTTGCGTACCCCGGCGAAGAGCGGATCCTGATCCCTTCTCCACAGGATGTCCCCACCTATGATATGAAACCGGAGATGAGTGCAGAAGAGCTGGCAACCAGGGTCATCCAACAAATCGAGACCAATTGCCCCGACCTTATCATCCTTAATTTTGCCAACCCCGACATGGTGGGGCATTCAGGCAACCTCGAAGCAGCAGTTAAGGCAGTAGAGTGTGTAGACAGATGCTGCGCCAGGGTGTGCGATGCGCTTATCGCTGCAGGCGGCCACATGCTGATTACCGCAGATCACGGTAACTGTGAACAGATGCAAGCGCCGGATGGTGGCGTCCACACGGCGCATACCAGCAATCCTGTTCCACTGATCTATCTCAGTTCAAATCCCCTTGCTGACACACGTATCGACACCGGCATACTTGCGGATATCGCCCCTACCCTGTTATACATGCTCGGACTTGAGCAACCTGAGGCTATGACGGGACACAACCTGCTGCACCTTCCCTGATCCACAACGGGAGCGCCCTATGGCTGGAAAGCCACATTCGAACTCCAGCTTCACCACTGTATCAACAAATACGGAGAATTCCGCTACCCCGACAACTTCCATAAAGACACGATATACCTCGATCTTTCACTATTTTCTGCATCTACTCCTTCCTCCGGCATGCCAACTCTGCGGCGAGGCCCTTCCGACAGATTCATCGGCTCCCGCTCTGTGCCATGCATGCTCTTCAGGCTGTATCCAAGAAGCTCCTGCATCATGCCCTCTCTGCGCCGAACCCTATGCGGCGCCTATGGTTGCAGTGCATAAGTGCACTCAATGTGTGCAACATCCACCCGCATTTACCTGGCTAAAAACCATCGGGATACACGCGGATGATTTACAACTTGCAGTTCATGAGCTCAAATATGCGGGGCGATTTCACCTGGCTCACCCCCTGGCACAATTGCTTCTTCAACGCCTGCATAGAGAAATAAGTAATTATGCTCCTCAAACCATTATTCCTGTTCCCCTCCACCCCAAACGCCTGCGTGAGCGCGGCTACAATCAGTCCCTGCTCGTAGCACAACAACTTGGTTCAGCTCTTAAAATCGACATCAGTTCAGATTATCTGCTGCGCATCCGCGCAACCAGGTCACAGACCGATCTCACCCGCAAGGAGCGCCAGCAAAATCTCCATGGTGCCTTTACCCTGCATGGTGCCATCACGCCCCAACGGATTCTGCTCGTAGATGACGTGGTAACAACCACCGCTACTTGCCGGGAATGCGCCACCATCCTCGTCAGTGCCGGACATGAAGTAGCCGTGGTTGCCCTGGGGCGCGCACGTCTGCACAGCTAAAGTAACCTACTCATCTACAAATAGAATCCCATGAATGGTATTTTTCTTTGCAATCTGCCGATTGCCTTGGCACAATATCCATAGTACCGGGAAACATACGCCGACTCAGGGCTATATCACAGTGGTACATAACATGCTCAGGCATCAGCAACATTTCAGATATTGAGACAGGAGGATCTTATGACCAAACAGTGTTCAGAAGGCAGCACCAAGAAAATCCTGGAACGTAAAGCCAAAATAGCGCGCCAACAGCGTGCGGCTGCGGACTTCTCCTCGGAGGAAGAACACGACAATCGCAACACACTTCTGTACAGTTACCCGCACAAGGAAGATAAACCCTGATCCGGAAAGATCCTGGACCAATGGCAAACATCATCAGGGAAACAGCTCTGTAGCCTTTCTCATCCCGGCAGCCCTCTATGCGACAGCAGTGCATGCGCCCGAATACACATGGGGCAACACAGAAGCCCAAACCTCCCTACCGCACCTTCCCCTGCCGATTCGGCGCACAACAATCTCCTTGCACTACCCGACAGCTATATGCTAGTTAATTTACCCTCTTGCGTGTTTGCACCTTCAGCGCTGGGGCTGCATTCTACACATTTTCCCGGGCATGCATGCGCCTAGCTGTACAATCATGGCGGGCATAAGTTAAATCAACTCCGGCATTTGCCTGAAACTATCTATATTCACATGAATCCGACGTGCAGATCGGTCTCTGAAGGAGTAAAACCTCATGGACATTGAAATTCTCCCTGTTGCCCAACCCAAGCAACCCAACCAGGACGAAACCAAACTGGTCTTTGGCAAGGAATTCACCAACCGGATGTTCACTATGCCATATGACACTGGCAAGGGTTGGCATTCACCGAAGATTGAACCGTATGGCCCCTTAAGCCTAGATCCGGCAGCGTTGGTGCTGCACTACGCGCAGGAGATCTTCGAAGGACTCAAAGCGTTCCGCCGCGAAGATGGGAGCATTGCCCTGTTCCGCCCCCGGGATAACTTTGAACGCTTCAATCAAAGTGCACGGCGGATGTGCATGCCCGAACTGGACGTGGATTTCTGTCTCGAAGCACTGCGTGAACTGCTGAAACTTGAGCAGGACTGGGTTCCGCACACCGAAGGCACCAGCCTCTACATCCGCCCCACCATGATTGCCACCGAGCCGGTACTCGGAGTAAAACCGGCGGATCAGTACCTGTTCTACATGATCCTTTCCCCCGTAGCTGCGTACTACAAAGGGGGAGTGAGCCCGGTTAAGATCTGGGTGTCGGACGAATATGTACGCGTGGCCCCCGGCGGAACCGGGGAAGCGAAGACCGGAGGCAACTATGCCTCCAGCCTCTACGCGTCCACCCTTGCAGCGGAAAAAGGCTATGATCAGGTATTATGGCTCGATGGCATTGAGCGCAAATACATTGAAGAGGTGGGGAGCATGAACATCTGCTTTGTCTACGATGGCAAGGTTATCACCTCGCCTCTCCACGGCACGATTCTCAACGGGATTACGCGCCGCTCCATCCTCACCCTGGTCAAGGAGATGGGGTATGAAGTAGAGGAACGCGCCCTGAGCATTGATGAAGTAATTGAAGGAGCCGAATCAGGCCTCCTGCAGGAAGCCTTCGGCACCGGGACCGCAGCTGTGGTCTCCCCGGTGGGGCACCTGACCTATAAGGACAAAACCGTTACTATCAGCGGTGGGGAGACGGGCACCCTGACCATGAAGCTCTACAAAACCCTTACCGGCATTCAGTACGGTCACATAGAAGATGCCCACGGCTGGATCACCATGCTCTAAATCAATTCGCCAGACGTATCCAGTATCAACGCGCCTTCCACAATCTCCAGCAACGGGGAGTTGGAAGGCGTATTTTTTTCCACTCAACAGTCACATTCCATCCCGCCATTTAACTCAGCTGATATGGCCAAATAACCTTATCCTTACCGTGTATACACGTACTTCACTACCATTTCATCCAGAAGAACCACCATCTAAAAAGCGTATATTACGTATATTCAGTAATTTATATAAATTGGCATACATCGTGTTATCACCATATGCCAACATCTAAATTATCTATTGCCTGAACACTACGCCACGGATGGTCTGTGGCCAGCAATCACCGGGATCATATTCCCACAATACTTACCACTCAGGAGGCAACACTATGGTAAAGAAAACGTTAGGAGTGCTACTCGCAACCCTGATGCTGCTGCCCGCAGGTGCTTTTGCCGCACCCTCAGCGGCTCAGCTCGAAAAGCAGGTTGAAATGCTCGCCGAACAACTCGAAGAAATGCGCACGCAGTTAGCAGAAGTGCAGGACGCATCTGATTACAACACCGATTCAGTGGAAATGCTCGAAACCAGCGCGGAAAAATGGGATGCCGCAAGCCGCATCCAGTTCTCCGGTGATTATCGCTTCCGTCTGGACTATAGCGATGCCGATACCAAAGCACATTGGGGTGCAATGGACATTGCCAATGCCATGGTTGACATGAAGAATGTTATGACTGCAGTTAACGAAGATACAAACATAGCAGGGGCTATTCAGGCAGGCCAAATGGAAGCATTCCCCACATCACCCAAGGGGCTTGTTGAATTCATGAAGGGTAAGTCCGCATCTGAACGCGCACAGATGATGAAAAACCTACCGGGCGCTTTTACAAATATGCTTACTCCAGTTTTAGGCATGGCTGCCGATCCAACTGCTATCACTGATGCTATTGCAAAAGCAGGCATATACGACACTAAACCTAAAGAAAACTGGGAAAACGATATTCTGTATACCAATCGCTTTCGTCTCGGCATGAAGGCGGACATCTCCGACAATTTGGAATTCAAGGGACGTCTGGCGATGTACAAGGCTTGGGGCATGCAAAACAACCCCACCGCCGTAGGTCCCTACTACATGAACAGCTTCAGCGAGATGGACGGCGCCACCACACGTCAGCCCAGTGACAGCGCTCTACGCGTCGACCGTGCCTACATCAACTGGATCAACGTCGCGGATCTGCCCATGTGGATCTCCGTCGGGCGTCGCCCCACCACCGATGGCCCTCCCGCCCAGCTGCGCATGGGGCTGGACAACAACACCCGCATGGCGACTCCGGTCAACTTCATGGACTATGCGTTTGACGGCGCCACCATCGGCGCGGTATTCCAGAACCCGTTCGACTTCATGGGCTACAGCAAGATTCGCTTCTGCTACGGCCGCGGCTTCGAGGCCGGCCCCACCGACAGTTCCAACGAACTCGATGACATGGACTTCGGCGGCATCAGCTGGGACATCATCAACAAAGGCGATCGCTTCATGAACATCCAGGCGTTCCTCGCTGCGAATATCGTCAATGTTCCGGATGGGGTTACCTTTCCCAATCCGCTGGAACTGGCTCTTTCTCGGGATCAACAGCTCAGCATGCAGGATTTCGGTTTAGCTCAAATGGACGGCGATGGCACCCTGGATCAGGAAAACCTGGGCAATATCTACCACATCTCCTCTGTGTATATGGACAAGTATGAAAACCTGAACTACTTCCTCGCCGGTGGCTGGAGTCACACCGATCCTTCCGGCACCGACGAGATGGGCTCTACCCTCCTCGGTTCCTGGTGGGAAGATCCGGGCACCAAGGACGGCTACGCCATCTACGGCGGTGTTCGCTACGACATGCCGGACCAGGGTCTGAAGTTCGGTCTTGAGTACAACTATGGCACCGAGTACTGGATCTCCATGACTCCGGCGCACGACGACATGACCCAGGCGAAACTCGCCACCCGTGGTCACGTGGGTGAAGCGTACATGGTGTGGGATCTGCCTGTGGGCTATCTCCTGAGTGACAAGGCCAAAGCCTTTATGCGCCTCGGGTACCAGCACTACGAGTACAACTACACCGGCAGCGGCAACTGGCTCGGTGCTCCGGCTGACATCGATGAACTAGATGATCCGCTCAATGCGCAGTTCTTTGCTCCTATCGACAGCATGGATCAGGTATATCTTACCCTGGAAGCATGGTTCTAAAAAGAACGCTCATCTTTGTTGACATGTATCGCTTTTCTCGATACATTGCTACTTAAGAGTTTGGTTATGTAACATTAACCGTGTCGGAACTCGAAACACTCAAAAACCATGCAAAGTCAAAGGAGAACATGAAATGAAAAAGATTATGGTACTGATTGTAGCTCTCGCATTTACTGCAGGTCTCAGCAGCACTGCTCTGGCTGGAACTGTAAGCGGCGAAGTTACAAAGGTAAAAGGCACAGAGGTGACTATTGAAGTGAGCAAGTCTGACGCTAGGGACATCAGCGAAGGCGATGAAGTGAAAATGAAGGTAAAGAGCAGCGGGAAGAAAGCTTCTCCTGCAGCTTCTGCCCTCGTAGGCTGCTAATTGGCAACACGTTCTACAAAAGCCCCTGCCTGCTGGCAGGGGCTTTATTTCGTTTAACTCTATAGGGAGAAACTATGAAGTCACTAAAAATCATCGGCTTGTCAGCTGTGATTTTGTGCCTCACCACCAGCCTCGCATTTGCTCTCGGAGCAGGGGTTGGACGTGACGGTACCATAGCTGGCAAACAAGGGAAGGCTGAGAGTCTGCAGGAACTCATCGACATGTATGATGTTTCTTCGTGTATAGGTTGTCACCCTGACAACCACGCAGAGTGGGATGCATCCCCGCACTCACGTTCTATCTATGGCACTGGTCGTGCGGCTGCCACCATGATCACTGCCATGAAAAACGGTTTTATGTCATGGGAGTACTCCGGCGTTGAGTCCACCAAGGATATCAAGATCGAGCACTGGATGGGATGCATGAAGTGTCATCTGCCCCAGCTTGCTGATGCAGAAGATGAAGTTGCAGTGGAACTCGCGGACACCCTCCTCGAATGGTATGACAATGCCATCACAGCACTTAACGATCCTGACAACGAAGAAGCAGTGGAAACCAGTGAACGTCTGTCAGAGACCCTCCAGGCTCTCGATATCAACTGCCTCATCTGCCACAACCGCAATGCCATTGTCCACAAATGGACCGACGGTTACCCGCAGCACGACACCGTCTACGGCTTCAATGAAGGCAGCCACATGGATCCTGAGTTCTCCAAAATGGATCGTAGCCTGATCATGAACGAATCGATCCTCTGCGGACAGTGTCATGGCCTGGGGCCGAACCTTGAGCTCGAAAATCCCACCCAGTGTGCCACGGCATACGGTAGCTACATCTGGGCTTACAAAGCTGGCGGCGGGCAGGAATCGTGTCAGGATTGCCATATGCGCAAGAGTGGTCTCGGACATGAAATCGTCAGCTACAGCAACGAGAAAATGCAGGAGATGGCGGTGGATTTCCATGTTCAGGCATACGCATCTCAGTGGCTCGATGGCAGCACCCTGCGCCCGAAAACCATCGTCAATGTGGAACTGGAGAATAAAGCCGGTCACGGCATCCCTGATGGCTGACCTACCCCTAACCGACTGGTTCTGTCGGTAAAAGCCAGCACATTTGAAGATGATGAATTGTTTAACGAAGAGATTATCTACATGCCTACGCCTGCGCTGATGGCGCGCGGTAACAACATGGGCCGTGGTCCTTACGAGAAAAGCTCTATCCTTGAAGACACAGCTCTCCATCCGGGTCACAAGGAGCACGAACGCTTCGAGATATTCTTCCCGGTTACCGATGTGGAAACCCCTGAAGGTAAAACCACTCAGGTAGCGGAAGAGCGCGAGATGGATGTAACCGTACAGCTGTGGTACAAGCCGTTCGGCAATATGTCTCAAGCAGAACTGTGGCGTGAATGGGAACAGACCATCAGCCTTGACGAGAAGGCAAAGCCCACAACCTATTACTCTGGCAATAAAGAGTAAGGTTATGCATCAAAACCTGTAATTCAGGCAGCACAAATAAAGAGGCCGATCATATCTTTTGATATGATCGGCCTCTTTATATTTAACCTCTCTCCACGAATGACATCCGGCGCGAGATCTGCTACAAATACTATTTTCTCATTGTACTTATAAACTTCAGTTTTCCAATCTCATTATCCAGCTATGCCTAAGACAGATACAAGTCTGAACTCAATCCAACGCCTCGTAGGTAAAGCCATCGGTGATTACAATATGCTCTCAGATGGAGATCGCGTCCTCGTAGCCTTTTCCGGCGGCAAAGACTCCTGGACCCTGCTCCACACTCTGGTAGCTCTGCAGCACAAAGCTCCGGTTAAATTCTCCCTGATTCCAGCTACAATACATCCCGGATTCCCAAGCTTCAAATGCGAATCCCTACGCGCAGCGGTAGCTGACCTGGGAATGAAATTGCATATCGAAGAGACCAGAAACGCAGAAATTATTCAGGAGCACAAACGCCCCGGCTCATCCTACTGCGCCTTTTGCGCGCGTCTACGTCGTGGCACTCTCTATACCCTGGCACAGCGCCTCGAATGCAATAAAGTCGCCCTGGGACACCACCTGGACGACTTTATAGAAACCCTGCTCCTGAATCAGTTCTTTTCCGGCACCCTTGCGGGAATGAGCCCCAACATGCTCGCAGACAACGGGGTACAGCGCGTTATCCGCCCACTGGTTTACGTAGATGAGAACCAGATTATCCGCTGGGCAGAAAGTGTATATCTGCCCATCATTGGCTGTGGCTGCCCTCAAAATGCACTGCTGGATCAGAACCGCCAGAAAGTAAAAGGCCTGATAGCAGAATTAGAACAACAGATACCCCACATCAAAAAGAGCATGCTAAATTCGATGCGCAATGTGCAACCCCGCCACCTTCTCGACCCGAACCTGAGTTCTTAATTACAAACACGGGATATATGGAACGTCCAGACATCCGCACCCTCCCAGGACTACCAGACTCATCACAATCACGATACTTATACACAAACGAAACATTGGACAACTGCTCCTTGAAAAATTAAAAACTATGAAATGGAGTTGTAACTGTTCACCACAATTTAAAACAGCATCAGGTGGCAGAACCATGGTTCCCGGTGGAAGGGTGTCTGGTCACGGATAGAGCCAGTCAAGCCTCAGGATGAGTTTATGCGTCCCTGGAACCGGGGATCATGGCTCTTTCCATCCCTGCAGTGAATAATTACATGGAGTTTTCCTCTCCCGGCTCCGCCAGTGCAGGGTTAAGATACTGATTAAACAAACGCCGCAGGGTTGAGGTCTGCTCCTGGTATTCGGAGTAGAACACCTCTTCGGACGGTCTCGAGGTTCCACTGCACCCGATAAGACGCGCCAGTTTGCGCAGATTGTGCCGATCGGTAGCGATTTCACTGATGGACTGATCGTGCACCAAACGTAGCTTATTTTCCAGACGGCGCAAATATGTATAACCGGTTATCAGTTCACGCGTTACATCTTCGGGCAGCAAATTTTCCTGTTTGATCATCTGCAGCGCTTTAAGGGTATTAGGTTGGCGGATACGCGGATATTCCCGTCCATGCTTAAGCTGAATATACTGCGTGAGGAATTCAACATCCACCAGACCGCCGCGCCCGGTCTTAATGTTAAGGTGCCCCCGGTCTTCGCGTGCAATCTCTTTTTCCATGCGTTCACGCAGGCGGTATATTTCGGTACGTAAATCCTCCGGCACCGCGCGCTCCCAGGTAATGGATGTATTTATCTCCTCAATGCGTTCTACCATACAAGGAGACCCTACCACTACGCGCGCTTTAGTAAGGGCCTGGCGCTCCCAGATCTGCGCACGGGTACGGTGGTAATCCTCATACGCATCCAGACTGGTAACCAAAGGCCCTTGATTACCCGAGGGGCGCAAACGCGTATCTATTTCGTACACACGCCCCTCGCTGGTCATCAGCGTTAAGGCGGAGATAATGCGCTGGCACAACTTGGCAAAGTACTCCTGATTGGTCAGTTGCCTGAAAGTGCTTTCATCTCCCCCCTGAACAGGGCGGGTATGCCCCTTATCGCTGAACATGAAGATGATATCCAGATCGGAATGGTAGTTAAGCTCCATGCCTCCAAGTTTTCCCATAGCCTGTACTGCAAGCTCCGCTTCGACCAGGTTATCTTCATCATCTCGATAGTACGGTTTTCCGTAACGCTTCGGCATCTGGGCATATGCCATCCCTACTGCCGCTTCGAGACATACTCGGGCAAGTCCACTGAGCTGATTGGGTCCAACCCCGATCACTGTAGAACCTTTAAGATCGTTCAGGGCAATGCGCAAGAACTCTTCATTACGAAAACGGCGCAGGGTATCGAGTTGGGCCTCATAATTATCTCCACACACCTCTAAACGAGCCTGGAGTTCTGTGCGCTGGCGCTCCACGGTTTTGTAGCTTTCCGCGTATCCACTCGAGACGAGGGAATCGAGCAGCTCTGGATGCTGAATAAAGAAGCGCGACAACAGGGTACTGGTCCCGAAGAGGGATATCAGGATGTGAATGATATTGTGATTTTCCGCCAGCAGTGCATAGAAAGGACCGCGTGAATGCAGACTGAGAAGAAATTTTTCCAGATAGCGTAGCGCCATATCGGGCTCAGGGGAATTGAGCACCTCCTGCATCAGCAAGGGGGCAATACGGTCATAATAACGCCGCACGGGGCGCGTCATGGGGGGGCCGATAGTGCCTTCACACAGACGCATCAACGAATTGAAGGCGGTGTCGACATCTATAAAGCCATTGCCCTCCAGAATCCCCTTGGCCATTTCAGGGTCGGTAGTGTGATCAAACAGATAGCCTATTTCGGTACTGATTTCATCGCGGATCTCATCTTCGCTGGAATAGAACAAGTCGCGGTACAAGCGCGTTACATTGCCTCGATGCAGTTCGAGTTCACGCATGAATGCCGCAGTATCCGCAAAACCACAGCGACGCGCAAGAAGGAGCATCTCCCGCTCCCCTTTGGGGAGATTGTGGGTCTGACGTTCCTGCACCACCTGGATGCGGTGTTCCACGGTGCGCAGGAAAATATAAGCCCGACGCAGAAAACGAACTTCTTTTTCACTCAGGTAGCCTTCCTCATGCAGTAGATCGAGCGCCTTAAGGGAACTGCGTTCGCGCACGCGCGGATTCTTGCCTGCATACACCAGCTGCAGCGCCTGGATGAAAAACTCGATCTCACGGATACCACCGCGTCCGAGCTTCAGATTGATCTCACTCTCGTGCTGTTTGGTAAGGCTGCTGTCAATCTTCTGCTTCATCTGCTTCAGGTCTTCCACCATGCCGTAGTCATGGTAGCGCCGGAAGATAAAAGGCTCAAGGGTTTTGAGAAAGCGCTCCCCGAGTTCGATACTTCCTGCCAGCGGGCGTGCCTTCATCATGGCACTGCGCTCCCAGTTCTGCCCCCAGCTTTCGTAGTAACCTTCAGCAGCAGCAACAGAACACGCGATTTCGCCATGGCGTCCGTTGGGGCGTAAATCGAGATCAACCCGGAACACAAAACCATCTTCAGTCACCTGACTGATGGCGCGCTTTACCATCTCGGCGAGTTTTATGAAGTAATTGTGCAGATCAATACTCGAGCTTTCTTTCCCCTCTACCCCACTGGTCTTGCCGTGACTGGAAGTGTAGAAGAAGATAAGGTCGATATCGGAAGAAAAGTTGAGCTCGTTACCTCCCAGTTTACCCATCCCCAGCACGGTAAATTCCGCCTCATCCCCTTCTCCTGGCAGTGGTTCGTCAATCAGCGGGCGTCCGTAATCGCTTTGGATAAAGTGACTGCAGTATTCCACCGTTACCTGCAGGGTAGCGGCGGCGAGTGAAGAGAGCTCGGCAGTTACATACTCCAGCGGAGCATCCAGGCTCAGATCCATCGCGCCAATACGTAAAATTTCGCGGTACTTGTACTGACGCAGAACCTGCTGAAGTGCGGCAAAATCATCGCAATCGGCAAGCATCTCTTCCAGTTCACTCACCATTTGCGCAGTTTCTTTAGTAGCAAAGATATCAGCGGAAACAAACAACGCCGGGAAGACATGCGGGTAACGACATATGATATTGGCAAGAAAGTTGGACGCGCCGAGAACTACCAGGAGGGTCCGCCTGTTGTCCTCGTGCTCAAGACACAGACGCAGATGCTCGTGTTTAATCTGTTGTGCGCAGCGTTCGAGGTTGTTCAACGCCATGTCGGGATCGGCACAGGTCATAGCCTGCTCCGCTGCTGCAGCCAGAGGTGCACTCGCTTCAAGCAATTCCTGCAGTAGCTGGATATTGACGCAGGCACGCTGAGGTTCGTGAAACCCTGCGCGGGCAAAAAGCTCGGTAATACGTTCAGCGATCTCTTCGCCTGCGTCCTGCTCCAGCAGTTGCTCCAATTCTACCCGAATCGCACTTTGCATAAAGTCTTATCCTTATTTAAAAGCCGCCAGGGTCTCTAGAAAATCACCTCGCGCCACACCACGTTCAGTAATGATAGCGCTTATCAGGTGCGCAGGAGTGACATCAAAGCTGGGATTATAGACCTGCACCCCTTCCGGGGCAACCCTGTGCCCACCACAGGTGGTGACCTCGCCTGGATCACGCTCCTCAATGGGGATGTGGGTACCGTCAGGAATAGTGTAGTCAATAGTAGATACCGGTGCAGCTATGTAAAATGGAACTTTATGTGCCTGCGCCAACACCGCAAGGGGATAGGTACCGATCTTGTTTGCAGTATCGCCGTTGGCTGCAACCCGGTCTGCCCCTACAATAATGGCATCGATGCGTTCCTGTTGCAGCATGTAACCTGCCATGTTGTCACAGATCAGGGTGACAGGGATATTGTCGCGCTGCAACTCCCATACAGTCAGGCGCGCCCCCTGAAGAAAGGGACGAGTTTCATCCGCAACCACATCGATCTTCTTCCCTGCACCAACGGCAGCTCGAATCACCCCCAGAGCGGTGCCGTAACCTGCAGTGGCGAGGGCGCCTGCGTTACAGTGGGTCAACACCGTAGCACACTGAGGCAACAACTTCTGACCATACGCTCCCAGGGTGCGATTGATCGCCTCATCTTCACGCGCAATGCTCTGCGCCTCCTCAAGGAGACGCGTTGCAATTTGCGCTGGTTTCGCTTCCGGATCCATCTGGGCAACACAGCGCTGCATCCGCTCCAGTGCCCAGAACAGGTTTACCGCCGTAGGGCGAGTGGCACCCAGCTCCTGACAACAGGCAGCAAAGCGTTGTTCAAAATCACCCTGGTCTTCATGTGCAAGTTCGGCTGCAGCAAATGCTGCTCCAAACGCCGCTGCAACCCCAATAGCTGGAGCTCCACGAACCACCATGGTTTTTATCGCTTCAGCTATCTCACGATAATCCCGATAGGCATACCACTTCTCCTCCAGGGGGAGAAGGCGCTGATCCAACATATACAGCTTGTCATCCGCGTAATAGAGGGGACGCACAGATGGTTGAGTATCTTCCAAGATTTTATTCCCTTCTCCTGCTTGATCCAGCCAGCTACGAACGCAGTTTTTCACGTAACAGATCGTTCACCATGGCAGGATTGGCTTTGCCACGACTCGCCTTCATCACCTGGCCCACAAAAAATCCGAGGAGTTTGTCCTTACCTTCGCGAAACTCCTGCGCCTGCGCCGGATTCGCCGCAATCACTTCATCCACCATGGCCTCTATGGCACCGGTATCCGTGACCTGCTTCAGCCCCTGCTCCTCAATAATTGTATCCGCATCCTTACCATTCTCCCACATAAGATCAAACACCTGCTTGCCGATCTTGCCCGAGATGGTGTTATCCGCAATGCGCTCCAGAATGCCGCACAACATCTGCGGGGTAACAGGAATCTGCCCTATATCCATTCCGGTTTCATTCAGCATGCGCTGGATATCCCCCATCACCCAGTTGGCACAGGCGCGCGCATCCTTGTGCAGACGGGCGCAGGCTTCAAAATATTCGGCAAAGCTACGCTCCGCAGTAAGAACTTCTGCAACCGACCCGGGAAGTTCAAAGTCGGATATGAAACGCTGCATCTTTTCATGCGGCAACTCCGGCATTGTCCCTCTTACCTGTGTGACCCAATCATCTTTGATGACCAGCGGCACCAGGTCGGGGTCGGGAAAATAGCGGTAGTCATGTGCCTCTTCTTTGCCACGCATGGAACGAGTGGTACCGCTATCGCTGTCAAAGAGACGGGTTTCCTGTACCACCTTACCGCCATCTTCTATAAGCTCGATCTGGCGCTCCACTTCGTACTCAATCCCCTCTTTAATAAAGCGGAAGGAGTTGATATTTTTGAGTTCAGCACGGGTACCGAACTCCTTCTGCCCGCGCGGACGCACGGAAACATTGGCATCACAGCGAAACGATCCCTCTTCGAGGTTACCGTTGCAGATATCCAGATAGCGCACAATCTGGTGCAGTTGCTTCAGATACGCTATCGCCTCATCGCTGCTGCGCATATCCGGCTCCGATACCACCTCCAGCAGAGGGGTGCATGCACGGTTCAGATCCACCAGGGAACCGACTCCGACTTCATCACTGTGAAGGAGCTTCCCCGCATCCTCTTCCATGTGGATACGCGTAATGCCGATACGCTGTTTACCGCGCTCCTCGGTCTCAATATCAAGGTAGCCGTGTTCGCAGATCGGGAGTTCGAACTGGGAGATCTGATAACCTTTGGGCAGATCTGGATAGAAATAGTTCTTGCGTGCAAAGATGGAGCGCGGCGCAATATCACAGTTGGTAGCGAGCCCCGCCTTAATAGCATTTTCCGCCACCTGGCGGTTAAGCACGGGCAACGCCCCCGGGAGTCCCAGGCACACCGGGCATGTATGCGAATTGGGGCTGCTACCATACTCGGTGCTGCACCCACAGAATATCTTGGTTCTAGTTGTAAGCTGGACATGCACCTCCAGCCCGATTACAACTTCGTACGAATCTCTCAATGTATTACTCATGGTTCCATGCAACCTTTCGTTACCGCCTGCTGAATCATCTCATATAGGTGGACTATGTTCATTCTACGCCACATGCCAACGCTAAAAACCGGGCCTGGCGTTATGCCACTCCTGCGTCTGTTCATAGGCATAACCGCTCCGCAGCAATCCAGCCTCATCAAACGGCTTCCCGAGAAGCTGGAACCCTATGGGCAGCCCGTTTTCCGCCTGTCCACACGGCAGACTCAAACCACAGATACCCGCGAGATTGGCAGACAGAGTGAAGATATCCGAAAGATACATCTGCAACGGATCAGCTGTTTTGTCTCCCAGAGCAAATGCCGGAGTAGGCGCTACCGGAGTAAGTATGCAGTCCACCTCGTTAAACGCGCTGAGAAAATCATTCCGGATTAAGGTGCGTACCTTTTGTGCTTTGAGATAATAAGCGTCGTAGTAGCCGGAGGAAAGAGCATAGGTTCCGAGCATGATGCGCCGCTTCACCTCGTCTCCAAAACCCTGCGAGCGGGTGGCGCTATACATATCTTTAAGCCCCTTGCCCGGATCGACGCGTTCACCAAAGCGCACGCCATCGTAACGCGCGAGATTGCTCGAAGCCTCTGCGGTAGCGATGAGGTAGTAACACGACACCGCATAACGGGTATGGGGCAGGCTCACTTCCACGATTTCCGCGCCCAACTCACGGTAACGCTCCACCACCTGCTCCACGGCCTGCTTGACTTCCGGATCAAGCCCGGGCACAAAATACTCCTGCGGCAGCCCTACCTTCAGCCCTTTCACCCCATCTTCGAGGTCAGCGAGGTAATCCGGTACCGGGGTATCCACCGAGGTGGAGTCAGCGGAATCGTACCCCGCCACCGCCTGGAGCATAATGGCGCAGTCACGCACATTACGCGCCACGGGCCCCACCTGATCCAGAGAAGAAGCAAACGCAATCACTCCATAGCGCGACACCCGTCCGTAGGTAGGTTTCAACCCCACCACGCCGCAGTGGGATGCAGGCTGGCGGATGGAGCCACCGGTGTCGGTACCCAGGCTCGCCGGCACCTGACGCGCGGCCACGCACGCCGCACTACCTCCGGAAGAGCCGCCGGGGACGCGATCCACATTCCATGGATTACGTACCGGGCCATGGGCGCTGTTCTCGTTGGAACTCCCCATGGCGAATTCATCCATATTGAGCTTGCCAACAATTACCGCCCCCTGCTCCTTAAGCTTTCGCACGGCGGTACCGTCGTAGGGGGGGATAAAGTTGGCGAGTATTTTTGAAGCGCAGGTAGTGCGAATCCCCTCGGTGATAAAAATATCCTTCAACGCCACCGGTACTCCGGTAAGCATGGGGGCATCTCCCTGCGCCAGGCGGGCATCAGCTGTGCGCGCGGCTTCAAGGGCTTCATCGCGACATATGGTGATAAAAGCGTTAAGGTTTTTATCTGTAGCATCTATGCGCGCCAGGCAGGCCTCGGTCAGGGCAACAGAGGTTATCTCGCCACCCTTAAGCCGGCGCATCATTTCGTAAAGTGTAAGATCAGTCAGTTCCATTTTTGCTCCGTGTTCTGTATGTGTATGACTCCTATGGTGGGACGCAAGACATCAGCCACATCCGCACCTAAAGAGCCACCTCAATAATCAGACAATCTATTCGATCACCTTTGGCACACCGAAACATCCATCAGCATGCAAGGGGGCATTTTTCAGGGCCTTATCTACTCCTATTGAGTCGGTTACCACATCGGAGCGAAACGCATTCTCAAGCGCCACGGCATGCGAGGTGGGCTCCACCCCTTCTGTATCCAGTTCACTCAACTGCTCCACATGGGCGAGGATGGTATCCATCTGCACCGTAAGGGCGTCCACCTCAGTGGGAGAAAATTCCAGACGCGCCAGACGCGCTACGTGTTCAACTTCTTCGCGGGTAATTTTTTCTGCCATATCTTTTTGTCCTGTCCTATCTTCGTGTTCGGCCCTGAAAGGGAAAATCAACGGTCTGCTTAGGAATAAAATCCTGCATAGCGTACGATGTAATATAAAAATGTTATTTTGTTTGGAGTCTATGAGAGCCAGGCACAAAAACCAAGAGTCCCAAAGCATGTAGATGTACCACGAACTACACATTTTATTCAACGAATTGCTCCCCATGGCTGCCACACCGCACATCTGCTGTATTCCCGATGCAGTCCGGAGCCCGACAGCATATTGCCCCGGCCTGGCGCGCCGTGTTTCTCTTCCTTTCAACTTGACAGCACTATACCCTGTTGCTAGTTTGAAGTTGATGTGCTCAGAGGCGCTTAGTGATGCCCTGGGCACATCCTGTGTTTACCCTTCTTTGATGACAGGTCAAACCATTGAACATTCTTGTTTGCGACAATTTTTCCCCTGAAGCACTTGAAATTCTTAAGAATACCGAAGGGGTTACACTGGATTACCGTCCAAGTATCGAGCGCGAGGAACTCCGCAGTGCTATAGCGCAGGCCCATGCCCTGCTGGTGCGCGGCGGAACCGAGGTCGACAGCGAACTCCTTGACGCGGCGGACAACCTGCGTATTATTGCACGTGCCGGCATAGGGGTAGAAAACATCGATATGCAGGCCGCCAACCAGAAGGGGGTTGTGGTTACAAACACCCCTTCGGGAAGCACCACCACCATGGCGGAACACACCATCGCCATGATGCTCTCTCTGGCGCGGCGTATCCCGCAGGCCTGTCATGCGGTAAAACAGGGCAAATGGGATTCCACCCCTTTCAACGGCTCCGACATTCACGGCAAAACCCTGGGGATTATCGGCGGTGGCAAGATTGCGCGGCGCGTAATTGAATTCGCACGCGGGCTGAGTATGGACACCATTCTCTATGATCCATATCTCTCCGCCGAGGTGATAAAAAACCTCGGGGCACGCAAAGTATCCCTCGATGAACTGCTGGAAAGTGTCGATTTCCTCTCCCTCCATGTTCCTTTGAACATGGAAACTGAAGAGATGCTTAACGCCAAAGCATTTGCACGCCTGAAACCCGGATGTCATCTGATCAACAGTGCTTCCGGGCGCCTGATCAACGAACAGGATCTGGTTGACGCACTCAACAACGGTACCGTCGCAGGGGCCGCCCTTGATGCATTTGCCGTTGAACCCCCGGATGTCAAAAACACCCTGTTGCAGATGGAGAACGTCATCTGCACTCCGCATCTGCGCGCAGCTACCGTGGACGCACAGGTTAATGTCACCAAACAGGCGGCAATTCAAGTGCTTGATTTCCTCCAGCGCGGGGTGGTCAACAACGCTCTCAATGTTCCTTCGGTAAATGCCGATCAACTCAAAACCCTGTGGCCGTACCTCAATCTGGCGGAACGCCTGGGATCGTTTCTTGCCCAGTTGCTCAACAAGCCCTTCAACAGCATCAGCATTGAATACGCCGGCTCTATTATCAACCACCCCACCGAGCCCATGAGCATGGCAGCCCTGAAGGGGCTCCTTACCCCCATCATCGGTTCCAGGGTTAACTATGTAAACGCACGCCATATTGTGGAAAAGCGCGGCATCGAAGTAACCGAAACC
>Ga0306867_1000136_pt1 | contig 47230 bp, 40 predicted proteins | sample AntRauTorckE6831_FD_190432 | JGI IMG/M metagenome (GOLD analysis project Ga0306867, IMG submission 190432) | Saline lake microbial communities from Rauer Islands, Antarctica - Metagenome Torckler E6 #831 (v2) (version 2) | ecosystem: Environmental > Aquatic > Non-marine Saline and Alkaline >...
ACAACGGATATCAAACCGTCCGTGCATCAGCAGTGGTAGATAAATAATAACGCCTGGCGGTTCATTCCAACATCCCGGATAATCCGGACCGAACACTACCAGCAAACCATATTAAAAAAGGGTGTTTTGTGCGCAGATACGGAAGTGGTTCCATATTGCTCTCCCTAAGTCATGATAATCTTCGCAATCCCTTGGGTTAATCATCCAAATATCTGATATTTATTTGATACCGAACCTCAACCAAATGCCATTTTAGATGGGAACCAATAAAGAAGAACGAAACGTAAGGAGTATATCCCGAAAAGATTTTATCAGTAAAACTGCAGCCGCGGCGGCCGGATTGACATTTCTACCCAGCACTGTTGTGAGCGGCCTTGGCCATAAGGTTCCGAGTGATAAATTGAATGTTGCCTGCGTTGGCGTTGGTGGCCGAGGGTTTGGTGTCATTCGGGAAATCGAGGAATCTGAAAATATTGTCGCTCTCTGCGACGTGGATTGGCGGTACGCTAAAGGAGCGTTTGATCACTTCCCGAATGCACAAAAGTTTTGGGACTGGCGGAAAATGTTCGATGAAATGGGGGATGATATTGACGCTGTTGTGGTAGCCACAGCAGACCACACCCACGCCATTATTGCCGCCCACGCCATCACCATGGGTAAGCATGTGTATGTTGAAAAACCGATGACCCATACGGTTTACGAGTCGAGGTTGCTCACAGCTCTTGCAGACGAGTATAACGTTGCCACACAGATGGGAGATCAAGGGGCGTCGGGTGAGGGAATAAACCTTATTACTGAGTGGGTACAAAGCGGCGTGATTGGTGACGTTACCAAAATTGAATCATTTACTGATCGCCCTATCTGGTTGCAGGGGCAAAATCCACCCGAACAGGCACAACCTGTTCCCGATACGCTGAACTGGGACCTGTTTATAGGTCCTGCTGAGATGCGGCCCTATAACGAAATTTATACACCATGGAACTTCAGGGGCTGGTGGGACTTTGGAACCGGTGCGCTGGGCGATATGGCTTGCCATATTTTGCACGCCCCCTACAAAGCGCTTGAACTTGGATATCCCACCAAAGTTCAGGGAAGTTCAACTCTGCTCCTCAAAGAGTCTGCGCCAACCGCACAAAAAGTCCGTTTAACATATCCCGAACGAGTAAGCAGGTACGGAGGCAGATTGCCGGAAGTAGACGTACACTGGACCGATGGAGGAATTGAGCCGGTGAAACCAGACGGATGGCCGGATGGGCGCAATATGAATCATCGAGGGGGCGGTGTGCTGTTTCATGGAACGAGAGATACGCTTGTATGCGGATGTTACGGCTCCGATCCCTGGTTGCTGTCAGGCAGCACACCTAACGTACCAAAAACAGAGCGGCGGGTACAGGTTGGTGATGCTGAGGGAGAGGGAGCACACGTACAAGACTGGGCAAGAGCCTGCAAGGAGAGCCCCGAAAGCAGAACAAAAACCAAGTCCTCGTTTGATAAATCGGGTCCCTTTAATGAGATGGTTGTGATGGGCGTACTTGCAGTTCGGCTTCAGGAACTTAACAAAGAGCTCGGGTGGGATGGAGCAAATATGGAATTTACCAACATCTCGGATAACGAAGAGCTTACCATTGTAGAGAAAGATGAATTTCAAATGGTGAACGGCAACCCATCTTTCTCACAACAGCGAACGGAACCGATGAATGCACTTGAATTTGCCAATGGCCTCATCAGAACAGACTACCGGGAGGGCTGGAGCCTGCCCGACATGCCCTCTGGATAACGTCATTACGGGCCTATACAGATCACCGGAGTTTCATCACCTAACTTTCTTGATGATATAACCCATGAGACATACTAACCTGGCCATCATTTCTATAGCACTATCTGTGCTGTTGTTTTTTCCACCAGCAGCGGAATCGGTATCCATCACCCAAGACTGCCCTGAAGATTCCGCAGCACTTACTCCCGCGCCGCTGGAGGAGGAGTGGGCTATTGAATGGTGGATGCCACGGCATGAAGCGAAACTCACTGAAGAGGGCAGGGAAACAGCCGACGTACTCTTTTTGGGTGATTCGATTACGCATGGCTGGGAAACTTCCGGCAAATCTGTTGCTGATGACTATTTTTCAGATTTTTCAATCTACAATATCGGATTCAGCGGAGATCGAACTGAAAATGTGTTGTGGAGGTTTAATCACGGTGAAATTGACGGCATCAACCCCGAACTGGCGGTATTAATGATTGGCACGAACAATACCGGTCACCGGCAAGATTCGCCCGAATGTACCACACGTGGTATTGAAATGATTCTTCAAAAACTTGATGAACATCTCCCTGATACTGAAGTGCTCATGCTTGCCATTTTTCCCCGCGGCCAGTCTCCCGATGATGAGCTCAGGCAGATAAACAGTGAGATCAATCAGCAAATCAAGTCACTGGCTGATGGTAAGAGAGTTCATTTCATAGACATAAACTCTGTTTTTCTCGATGAAGACGGGAGCCTGCCCGAGGGCATTATGCCGGATGAACTTCACCCCAACGAATCTGGATACAAATTGTGGGCGGAGGCAATGCTCCCTTCAATCCGTGAAATTCTGGAGCAATAAGCAGAATCTATCACTTCGGGTCTATTTTCAAATCTCTGTCTTAACCCGCTACCCACAACGTTTCGGGGATCCTGCGCTGCCGCTGCGGACGCCCGGAGATTGTGTAAGTTCAAGGCATTTGTCTATAACTACAATTCTGTAATAATCAGTGTTGCGTCAACAGGTTCAGAATTATAGCTGCCAATCCAGATATTATAAAGCCCTTCCTCGGGCGTATCAATGGTGATCCCTGGATTCAGGCCATCAAAATCATCATTGAACAACCACTCGCCACCGGGAGTATTTATCAGCAGAATAATATCCTCACTGCTCTCAGCTTTAATCGTAAGGCTATAAGTACCGGGCGTATAGTACAGATCGAAATCAGGAGCAGTTGATACATATCCGCCGTATCCCATCTCGGATGTATCATATGATCCGCCTGCTGTTGCAGACTCTGTGTACGGATCCGGACTAAACCCTGCTGAGAGTTCAATATTCCCATAATTTGGTGTGGCCCCAACATCCGGTCCCTCCCCCCCGGCTTCACTAATAATCTCTTCTTCATCCGAGGAATCGACGACCTCAGATATTGAGAGAATCGCGCTTTCTGATATTTCCTCGTAACCGCCAACCCAAATCATATACGTCCCTGATTCTGGATAATCGAATTGAAATCCCGGGTTTAAATCGCTGAAATCGTCATTAAAATACCACTCTCCGTCAGGTGCATAAACCAGCATAACCAGATCACTGCTGCTTTCAGTTTTCAGGATGAGTGGCATATCATCCGCTTCATACGATAAATTGATCAGCGGTGCAGACGTTGCAAATCCGTAGTAGCCCGCATCTTCCAGGTTTATTTCAGGTTGCATCTGAATTACCTGTGGCCATGGATCAGGAGTAAATCCGCTTTCAAGCGCAATGGTTCCCTGTATTGGGTCCGCGGTTATGTCGGGTCGTGAGCGCCGTTCTTGAATTTCTCTTTGCCTCTGTTCCTCACGTTCTCGCTCTGCCGCGAGTTCACGCTGGCGAGCCGCTTCCTGTTCCTCAGCAATGCTCTGCGCCTCGTCTCCCTCAATCTCAACCCGTGTACCGCCTAATAACTGATTGACGTCTTCGTCCTCCCGATGGACCTCCGGCGCCTCTTGGTAAAACCCTACATCGACAGTATTGTATTCATTCACTTTGGCCTCATCAGATTGTTGAACCAACACAGCTAAGGCCTCTTCATTTTCCTGTCGCTGCGTGATCTGCTCTGCTTGCGCATTCTGAACCGTTATGTAGAAGAAACCTCCGGCAACTGTCATAATCAGAACCAGTGCTGCGGCAAACAATATACCATTTGAAGCAGACTTCTTCTTTTTAGGTGGTACCGATAAATGCGGCTTTCCGTCTTTTTTTGTTTTATCCAGAGTTCCGGATGGTGGCTTCTGGGCTTGAGCATCAAACTTTTGAGTTTTTCTGCCCCCTGAAGATTTGGCCTGCGCCGGCTCTGCTTTTATAACGGGCCAACGATTGGTGTCTACATATTTTTGTGTGATGTCAGCCAGCTCACCCGATTTTGGCCTCGATGCAGGGTCAGAATTCATCATTAACTCTACCAGCTTGCGGAATCGAAATGAATAGTGCCCGGGAAGTTCAGGCAGATCCGCCCCGCTGTCTAAACTGATTCCACCATTCCCCATCCACGGTACATTACCGGTCGCCAGCTCATATACCAATACACCAAGTGAAAAGATGTCACACGTCTCAATATTGTCGGGCTTGATATCCTGATGAAGGATATCTTTGCCGTGTAAATACTCCAGTCCCGAGGTAATCTGAGCCATCAGGCCACCAAGGGACTCTTCGTCCATCACCCCCTTTTCAAGCAATCGCTCCTGAAGTGATCCGCCCTCTATAAAAGGCATCACCAGATATGGACGCTCGTCGTATACATCAAAATGGCGCGCTGTAAGCAGAGTAGGATGATTCAGGTTTAAGACTACCGCATACTCTCGTCTGAACTGCTTCAGGCCATGCTGATCCATTCCCAGCTCAGGCGCATAGATTTTGATGGCAACAACGGCATTTTCAGCCTTTTGATCTGTAGCTTTCCAGACTTCGGAAAATCCGCCCATCCCTATTTTTCCAATTAACTTGTACCAAGTTGCAAATACCGTTTGTGGTTCCATAACTGTTAGCTCTGTTTAATGACTACTTTAAGTGTTTTACCCCCAATTGCGATGATATTTCCCGGGGTAAGTTTAATGCCTGCCTGATCAACAGGTTTACCCTGCACCAGTACGCCGTTTGTAGAGTTGTACCATCCGTCAATGCCGTTTTTTGACCTCCATTGTCCGTCTTTGATATACCAGTGATAATCCTCGGCGCTGTATTCAAGCGTGGCGTGGTAGTTGGAAATGTACTCCGTGAAGTGTTCCGCAATTCCAATATGGTTTGTAAATGGCTCATTTTCGTTAAACCAGCCAATCGTGAGACGATGTGAGGAGAGTGATTTCCTGAGATTCGTCAGGTGGTATTCCCTGCCAATTTCTTCGCCGTTTTGAACGCGTAATGTCCATTCGGAATTAGGGTGAACAGACGTCACTTTTCCTGTTGAAACTGGCCTGTATCCCAAGTCACTCAAAACCTCGTCAATTGTGCTATATCTCTCATCCGGATTAAATCGAATGCATTTTGAGATCAGGTTCACCCATTTCGAATTATAGGTACTCGCCCGTAATGTTGAGTGGTCCCACTGTTCACCTTTCTTCTTCTGCTCGTAAGACGCCATATCTTTTATAAACTTTTCAAACGGACCAAATGGAAGGGATCCGCCCGAAATGACTTCGTACATCATGGCGCCAAAGTCGTAGATATCTATTGACAGTCCCATCACCGGGAATGGATTGCCTTCCAATAGATCAAAATCGTGACTTTTCACAATATAGGGGCTGGTAATTCGTGACCCGTAATCGTACTCCTGCCGAAATCTTTTTGCAAACTCCAGTCTTTCCTGAGGCATGAATGTCTACATTTTGGTAAATTTCATCGAATAAGGATTCTCCCGGTCTCGAATCTGATACACGCTTCCGAATCCACCTCCACAAAGTACTTTTTCTACGCTGGCAACCTAATCCAACCCTGGAATAAAGGTTTGTATAAGTTTCAAGATCGTCAGCGCATCTTGCCTGTCCTTCTTAGCATATTGAGAGTTCATTTATTACAATCTTAATTTCTTTTTAAAGCTCAGCTATCAGATTTTATTTTCCCGAAACATTAGATTTATCGGCACTTCCCTGATTTTTCTGAAGTTGAGTTATTTCAAGACGCAGCTTTTCGTTGGTTTCTTCGATGGCGTTTAGCTTTTGTTGCTCAAATTCTTCTGCCGTCACTCCCAGTTGAAAAACAATCACATATTGAATAATAAACGCAAGCAAGACGCGCTCACCCGGCCAAAGGGTCGCTTTGATGAAGCCCTTATTCTGTTTCTATAGTGATATTTTACCCAATCGAACGGGTAAAAAAGGAAGGGAGCAATTTAATGTGACAAACGGTTTATAATACGTCATGAAAAGCATAGCTCTCTCATAGGCGCTTGGTACACTATTCTACTAAAGCGGCACTACTTTCTGGTTTGAAGCTTCACATGTACAAGCCGAAGTGCTGCTGATAAATAAGCTGCAATTGAAACTACTCCCGGACATAGATTACTATGCCCGGGTTTTACTCTTATTCACTGTAATCTGGCAGAAGCTCCAGAAAACGCGCGGACGTTTTAATACCGCGGTGAAAGTCTTTCAGTGAAAAACTCTCATTGGGAGAGTGAAGAGCATCTTTTGTCAGGCCAAAGCCCATCAGAATGGAATTTACACCCAGTATTTTTTTGAAGTCCGCTACAATTGGAATGGATCCGCCTTCGCGGGAAAACAGCGCTTCTTTATCATAGATATCCTCGAATGCCTGCGCGGCAGCTTTCAGCCCGTAAAACTCCAGGTCAATTACCACAGGATAGCCTCCGTGATGTTCTTTGACTTCGACAGTCACGGAATCGGGCGCTATAGATTTAACGTAGTCCGTAAAGAGTTTAGAAATCGTTCTCGGATCCTGATCGGGTACCAGTCTCATACTTATTTTTGCGCCGGCTTTGGATGGGAGCACTGTTTTCGCTCCCTCTTTCTGGTAGCCGCCCCAGATTCCGTTCACATCCAACGTTGGGCGGGCAGATGAGCGTTCAAGAGTACTGTACCCTTTTTCACCGTGCAGCTCTTTGATTCCAATATCGTTCTTATAGGCTTCATCATCATGCGGAAGCCTGCTGTAGGCGTCTCTCATTTCAGGCGTCATCTCTTCCACATCATCATAAAATCCATCAATCTGGATCTCACCGTTTTTATCCTTTAGCTTTGAAATAATATCCGCCAGAACGTTTGCCGGGTTATCCACCGCGCCGCCAAACACGCCGGAGTGAAGATCTCTGTTGGGTCCCGTCACGTGAACTTCCATGTAAGCAAGACCGCGCAATCCGTAGGTGATGGACGGCTGATCTTCACCAAACATCGCTGTATCGGATATCAGCACCATATCACAGCTCAACAACTCTTTGTTCTCTTCTATAAACGGAATAAGATTTGGAGACCCGATCTCTTCTTCCCCTTCCAGGATAAACGTTACGTTTACCGGTAGCTCGGTTCCCGTCTGCAGATAAGACGCCACTGCTTTTACGTGGGTAAACGACTGACCCTTGTCATCAGAGCTACCGCGAGCATATACTCGTCCGTTTTTCACAGTTGGCTCAAACGGGGGTGTTTCCCATAGTTCTTCAGGGTCCGGCGGCTGTACATCATAATGGCCGTAGATGAGTACGGTTGGGAGGTCGGGATCTACAACTTTTTTTGCTGTAATTATCGGATGACCTTCTGTTTCATGAAGTGTAACCTTATCAAGGCCAATCTCCTTAAGATGACCTGCCAGAAATTTGGCCGCATGTTTTACGTCATCTTTTTTAGAAGAATCAGTGCTAACGCTTTCAATCCGAAGCAGCTTAAAAAGTTCTTTCTGAAAGGTCTCAATGTTGTCGTCGATGTATTTTTGTACGGTAGACATAAATAAAATTCGGTTTGATTACTAAGCCTGTTAAGGTAGCGGATCAGCAGTAGAATGGCTACTTCTTTTGTTTTACTGATGTATGATGACGTATGCAGTTTATTCTTATTCGATTCTATTTCACCAACACCATCTTTTGCGTAAGGGTTTGCTCGTTTGTTCTGATTCTGTAAAAATAAACGCCGGAGGCAAGACCTGACCCGTTAAAATCCACAACATGGATTCCCTCGTTCATCTGCCCGTTAATGAGAGTTTCGATCCTGCGGCCGATGCTGTCGAAAATATCCAGACGCACATTTTTGGAGCTGTTCAGTGAAAACTCAATTCGTGTGGAGGGATTAAACGGGTTGGGGTAGTTTCTTGCAAGGATGTCCTCCTCGGGAATGACCGACTCGATGATTAGCTTGTAGTCAGCCGATCGGCTCCGGTTAGTATTGACAACAGCGATGTACAGATAATTGAGCTTATTCCAGTCCCATTCCGTCTGAATCTGCTGAGTTGAGGATGTTTCGTTTAGAAATATTTGACTGCGGACTGATCCATCCCTGAATAGCCCGATCACTCCAATACCCACACCGGGTGCCGTAGCTTCCAGCCTGACACCCGGCCGGCCAATAGAAATGCTTGGAGAATTGGCGCGAATATAGTTTGCTCCAAGAGGCCTGAGATCCGATTTCGAAAGGCTGTCGGGTACTGTAAAAAGAGTGCCCTCTGTAAAGGGTGTCGGGTAAAACTCCCGTTCTGCAAATCCAAAATCGGTGCCGGTAAATGCTTCTCCCGATCCCATGTGCCAGAGATGATTCCTCAAATGATCTTCTCCAAACGACCCGTTTCTATTCCTGAGCATTCCATCAATCGCATCAATAAAAGGGATGACCGGATCTGCAGATACGTCCTCCCACACATCAACCCAAAAATCGATGCCATATACCTCGGTAAAATAGAGCATCCAGGTAATGTGGTAGTAGGCGCCGGGTGTTGGATTTTGAGGCCTGCCAAATATGGATGTGGAGCTTGGTTCCGTTGAATCGAAGCCCGCTTTGATATAATTGTAATAGTCGTTCACGTCGTCAAACACAACATCTTCCATGAGGGTGGCATCCATTTCAATCCATTGAAAACTGCCCGCACTGCCACGCCAGCGATTCGCCTCATACTGTATAGCATGCTTTATTTCGTGTGCCAGCGTCACATACAGCGCTCCAATTTGTTTGCCTTCCGGGTGTGAATTTTCGGGAAACCCGTTGAATGTGTTGTGAAGTGTAATGTATGATGTTGACCCGGAGGATGTGGTTGTACCGTAAAAGCCAAAATTATCGAACCGGATTTCATAGGGAGTGTCCCGGAAAAAATCGCTGAACCCAAGTTCTTCTACCTGGTACCGATAGGAAGAATCGGCCGCAAATGCAGCTTTGTAAATATAGTCCGGTATACCGGCTACAATTGCCTCTGAAAGGGCCTGTTCATCCGGCACAGCTTCGACTCCGCTTGTATCGTAGTGAAAAATAAACTTACCTGACGGAGATACGTAACTTTGTTCGGTAGTTGTGTTTGAGGCGTACATCATCTGATCAACTTCAGATATGGTAGATGCCTGAAGTCCGGATCGTAACTCTTCAAACTCACGCGCAATGGGTACCATACATTTGATGGGGGCCATCTCTGAACCCCGGTTAAATTGACTGCCCAGTTTATCTGGCCGGTATGCCGCGTAGAACATTTGCAGAATAGCTTCATCATCAGACAGGCTTCCGGCTTCTCTCGCTTCTTCTATAGAAGTCAGCACCGAATGATCGTGCATGTGAGCGATTTCCTGAGCATTTGCCGAAACCGCGAGCCCGGAACAGAAAATAACCAGTACCCGTATGCTATATAAGATGCGGCGTTTCAATTGAATAATTTTTTTGATACGAAAATAATATAAAAGATCGTAATTTAATGGGTCAGTGAAAAATAACGGAATAAGAACGGTAATCGTCTGTTTGAATATGAGTTACGAAGTACTTCTTTATTACAAATTTCACACGATCGACAACCCGGAGCGTTTTTGCGATGAGCATAAACAGTTCCTCAAAGACCTCGGCGTGAAGGGGCGTGTATACGTCGGCAGCGAGGGTTTGAACGGTACGGTTGGCGGAACTGCTGAACAAATACAGCAGTACCGCGAGTTCGTCTGGTCGCTGAGCGGCTTTAAAGATACGGAGTTTAAAACTGAGGAATCGGACGTTATCCCGTTTCCCCGGCTTACCTGTAAAGTACGCGAGGAAATTGTATCTATCCATGTCGATGGACTCAACCCGAGTGACGGTGGCCGACACATGTCACCGACCGAATGGCGTAAAACCATGGAACTGGAAGATGACTATGTGATGATCGATGTTCGGAATGACTACGAGAGTGAGGTGGGTCACTTTGAAGGAGCCATCACACCAAAGGTTGAAAATTTCTATGATTTTCCATGCTGGCTTGATGAAGCGGAAATTCCGAAAGACAAAAAAGTGCTGATGTATTGCACGGGTGGTATTCGTTGCGAAAAATTCTCCGTACTGATGAAGCAGGAAGGATGGGATGACGTTAACCAGCTTCACGGCGGAATTCTGAACTATGCTAAAGAGGAGGACGGAAAACATTTCAAAGGTAAATGCTTCGTGTTTGACGACCGGCTTGTAGTGCCCGTTAACAAAGGCGACCTTCAGCCCATTGCCCGGTGCGAAATAACCGGAAAGCCGGCAGACAGTTTTATCAACTGTGCTAACATGAAATGCAACAAGCTGTTTGTCTGTTCTGAAGAGGGGGCGGAAAAATACAAAGGGTGCTGCAGCGAAGAGTGCATGAACAGCGAGTATCGCCGCCCGTTTGATCCTGATAACGCCTTCCGGCCCTTCCGGAAGTGGTACAACTATTTTGATGACGATTTCAAAGAACGTGAGGTCTGAGGCATAGTTAATTCATATGTGGTTTGTTTCGTACACTTTGGTTGACTCATTTTACAGATTTTTTTGTGTCATCCCGGCCCCGAGCCGGGATCTCCCATTCAACCCATGAGTAAAAAATTATATTGTGGCAGAAATTAAAGCTCGAACAGGGTTAGGAGATTTCGCTTCGCGTTCAAAAAATGAGCGGATCGAAGTCCGGCATGACGGCATAAAATTCATCGGATAAGTTTTACGAAAAATTAAGCCATCTTGGATTAACATATTAATCGTGAATGATTTTTCCGGTGACTCGCTTCCGGCATCTCACCATTTGCACGACAGTAGTCCATTCAACGCCAATCGCTAATTTTGGGCGTAATTCACACCTTCGGTAGTAACGCGCCGAGTATATTTGTTCTGCTTCACCGCATCTGCGGCAGCCATTTTGGCATATTCTTCAGCTTCGCAATCATAGTTGATGCTGATGTTACCGCCAAGATCGATATCAATATCTGATTCCAGAACTCCATCAATCAGGCTGCCAGACGTATTTGTGCTACCGATCAAAACTGTTCCGTTGATAGTTGGTGTGCCACGTCCATCAAAACTATAGGCGTTTTCAAATACGACCAGGCCATTAAATTCGAAATTACCGGCAAGATTCAGCTGGGTACCGTCTTCATCCACATACTCCATCTCACCAAATGAACGAATAACGAGTATACCGTAGCCTTCGATTTTTCCGCCCGTAATCTTCAAATCGTCCTCTACAAAAAATACGCCCGGATCAGTCGGGCTGCCCATATCAACATCATTACCACTCAGTTTTCCTGACAAATATTCAACCCCGTTTGTATTCGCCAGTCGCTCAATTAGTTCATCTGTTGGTTGATAGCTAAGGTCGTTATCCACCAGGACCTCAGGATCGCCTTCGGTGTTCAAATCATTGGGTAATGCGTCTCTTGTTTCAGATCGGTTTACAACTATAGCCGGTTTATTTTCACAAGCTGTCCCGGCGGGGGCGTTCCCGATAATCTCATGTGCGTTACCGTCTGCGTTAAACGTATTAAACCCGCTTGGCAGTGAAATCGCGCCTTCAAACGTAGGTACAAGAGAGCTAAAAGGTTGCTTGTAGTATAGGCTGATAACTTCAGCATTCAGGTCGTCATGCTTCGCGTTCGAAATCAGACGGAGTGTGTCAGGCTGCCAGTAATCGGGATGTTTGGCGTATTCAGTGAACAGCGTTACGTCTCTTCCATCAATAATTGTCTCCCACGGCCCTGTGAATTTTGCGTTGTTTTTATCGTGCCGCTCCGCCCATTCATCATCTTCGTTGATATGCTGCATCGCCATCTGTATAGCGGTATGAGCGGTATTTTTCGCCATGATGTAGTTGGCTTTATTCGCAGTTTGTTCAGTCAAAGACAATCCCTGCTGTGATGTAGATATATTGAATATACCAAGTGCTATAAGTACACCTGATGTGATAATAATCATTGCTCGTCCCATAATATGCCACCGTATTTTTTAAAGTTCTATCTCGAGATTTCTGGGTGAGAACCGTTTCTCCCATACTGACCTTACATAGCGTGTATCTGAATTAAACCGTCCGGGAGTTCTCTCGTCACTTTGTAATTCAAGTTCAATATATAGCTGTTTTATGTCATCAAACTGGCTTGAGGATATCGGTGATGGAATATTCTGGTCGAGTGGACGGCCATGATCGTCGTAATAGCGGATATTAAACGCTGTGACGCCGGATTGAATCCACGTGGTATCCGGAGCTTGCCCAACCTCTTCCACTACCCTTATAAGAGTACCGTGGTTGTTGTTTTTACTTGATCCTGGCGTCATACTCTCGAAAAACCGCCACGTAATTCGCTCGGGGTCATTGCAGTTCACAAATGCTGCATCACGGGCGGGATCACGACAAAGATTACGGAAAAACTGAATCTGATTTGAATCGGCCACCGTAAGAATCGTATCCGGCGGCTGAAGCAGATCATACCCCATATTAGGAATGTCATCATCCAGCATGGTTGTAACCGTCTCCAGCTTGTCTCGTGTAATCTGTGTAATTGTTAATTCGGCTCCGCTGTTCGAAATATTGATATTGACCATTACAATGGACAGCATCAGTATACCGGCCACGATGTAACTTGTAATCATTGCCATGTTCATAGCTTCTCCGGATTATTTTTAATCAGCATAGTAATTTCTGATAAACTCAAGTTTATAGTCTCTAGGTGTATCGCTTCCTGTTCTGAGAAACTTGCTGGACACAGTAACTTCAATTTTTTTGAACGTGGTTTCAGTCATCGTTTTTTGATAGTTGACCTGATCCACATAATAGACCTCAACGCTTACCTCAAAATCCCCGTGCTCTGTAGTAAATGTATCCGACCAGTTGTGATAATCATCAAAATCGTTAAAACTTCTGCGGGTCGTTTCTCCGCCGCCGCTGCCAAGGGAACCCGCTGCCGTAAATCCGCCGGGTATCGAAGAAGGCGGGGCCGCGGCATCTACCGTCACCTGATCGAATGACTTTGTCCGTGCTTCGTCAATGACCTCCTGACCGAGTGTGATCACTTCTTGCTCCAGCTCCGATTTCACCTGCATCATCGAATTTCGTTGAATCATGTGGTTGGTATTGAGCAATATCATCGAGAAAATGATCATCGCCGCCATTGTTTGTAATACTTCACTGTATCCTATCATAGCATTTTATTTGCTGGAGGTATGCCTATTTAAAATATTAAAACTTTCTAATATATACGCATTAGAATTGACATCGGATTGTTTTTATTTGGTATAAACAAGAGAGTTGTTAATGAAAAATGTTACAAATGGAAGCTCTCAAAACTGATTTCTAATATTGAAACCCTGTACTTCTTGCCATTAATATTTACCTGAGTTCGATTCTTAAATTTAAATTCGAAAGTCTTCCGTCGGCTGACGGAGAGATTTTCCCTACGGGAAAGGGGGAGTTTACTTTCTTTTTTAAGAATCGAACTCAGGATATTTGACTGCAAGTTTTCTGAAAAAGGTCCACAAAGCCCCTTTTCGATTCTACATGATTTCATGCGGCTATATGGCTCAGTAAAAGTCCCCCCCGGCCATTGCGCCGGGATCTCCAAACCATGCAAAAGACAGGACATAACGATTTAACGGAGATAACGCATCTCACCAATATTAACATCATCAGCCGTTTAGAAGTGCCATTTCAATGATCCGGCGAACACATTTCCGGCATTTGAAAATGCAGAATCATCGCTCCCCAAAAATATCTGGAAGAGAATATTCAGGTCCAGGTTTTGGATAACCGACCAGGTAAATGACTGGGAAAGAAAAGCAGCCGCTTCATCCGGATAGTAAATTCCTGCAAGTGATCCGTTCAAAATAGGAGAGAAAGGGTAGGATCCCTGTACCGTCATCTGATACCGAGAATATGACGGGTTGTCGGCCGACAGTGGCTCACCCAGCAAAAGGAATTGTTCCCGTCCGCCATTTTTATTGTAGAGGAGTTCCGCTATCAAAAACAGACTGTTATTAAAGATATAGTCGGCCGAAAGTGCCGCCACAACATTTACAGACCTGCTGCTGTTCTCATTATCGAAATCCATGAAGGTCATTACTTCACCTTTAAAGCCGGCTTGACGAATGCTTCCGGCCCAGCCGCCACCGGCTGCCCATCTGTGCCTGTAGTATCCTGTAATCATTTGAATATCGTATCCGCGTCTGTTAAATGTATACATTGCCGCTGCCACCGAATTGCGGGCGTCTCTCGCCGGGCTGTAGGCAAATTCAATCCGCGATGCCCAGTCAATAAAATGCTGAATCCGAACGGCGTCAGTCCCGGGCCTTTCCGGGTAGTCAAAATCGTAAAAGGAATAGATATTAAACAGGTCGTTTGGGTTACTCACTGTATTAATACCCCAGTTTATCCGCTGCCTGCCAACCGTTACACGCCAGTCATCGGTATACCAGTCAAAATTTAAGCGGTCAGGGATGTAATGCAAAAGCCATGTATCGTTCTCCTCAATCAACCAGGAAAGATTCACGTAGCCCGGATCAGTATCAATCGCATTTGCATAGAAGGGGATATCCTGTACAAGATCACCGGCAAAAAACCGTGTTCTCATTTCCCAGTTGAAGGTCAGATCGGACGACATAAACCATTGAAGATTCAGGCGATTCTGAAGGCGGTATTCCCAGAATGCATCCGGCGAAAGCGGTTCAGGGAGCTCTGCACCTATCCGGACCGGCATTCCCTGAACGTAACCGCCTATTCGGAGGTTATCGCTTTGGGCGTGAAGTGTAGTTGCCCAGAGGATGAGGGTTAATAATAGGGTGAGTTGTTTCATTTTTGGAAATGGTTAAGAAACCTGCCAGAGTGCGAACGTAGAGAGCTCCTGAGAGTTGCGGCTTATGTAATGAACTCTGCGAGGGCCTGTCGGACTCTCGCAGGTTCCTGTTTATCCTTTTCTTTCATCTTTATGAATTGAGCCGTCCACCATTGTTATCACGCGGCGGGCACGGTCGATCACACGCTGATCATGGGTTGAGAAGATAAACGTGACATGCTCTTCGCGATTCATCTTCTCCATCATATCAAGCAGGTTCATAGCTGATTCTGTATCGAGGTTTGCTGTAGGCTCATCGGCAAGAATAAACTTTGGCCGCGATGCAAGAGCCCGTGCCACAGCTACCCGCTGCTGCTCTCCGCCGGACAGCTCTTTTGGTCGCGAATTAAATTTATCCTTCAGGCCCATGGCCGTAAGAAGCTCTTCTGCACGCTCTTTCATCTCCTGTTTGCTGCGCTTCTGCAGTAACATGATAAACGAAACATTTTCATACGCTGTAAACACCGGAATCAGATTATACGCCTGGAAAACAAAACCAATGTTATTGAGTCTGAAGTCGATCAGTTTCTTCTCTTTCATACCGGTAATGCGAACACCGTCAATTTCCACAGTCCCGTCCGTGGGGTCATCAAGTCCGCCTATCATATTCAGCAAGGTGGTTTTACCCGACCCCGATGGTCCGCGAACCGTTGTAAACTCACCTTTTTCAAATTCGATCGACACATCCCGCAGGGCATGCACCGGAATAGTGTCGGCGTTATATGTTTTCGACAGGCCTTTTGTTTTTATGATGGACATTGGTTCAGAATATCGGGTTCAAGGTATTCAAGCTTTATAATCTCGATTATTCGCGTACCACATCTGCAGGTTTGATTTTAAGTGCTTTAAATGACGGGTAAATGGCAGATACCAAAACTGTAATGACAACTAAAATTGCTATGGAAGTAAAATCTCCCGAGGTAATGATGGGATACACAACCGTATCGTAACCAAATTCACTCATCGATTCTCCGCCGACGCCCGCCAGATCAACGCCTCTGTTACCCAGCCACTCCACACTCAGATATGCCAGCAGCATTCCGGCGATTGCACCGGTAGAGGTCAGCATTATCGATTCAAGCATAATCATCAAAAATACACGACCTTTACTCATGCCCACGGCCATCAGCATACCGAGTTCGCGCATACGTTCAAAAATAGCCATTAACATTGTATTCAAAATGCCGAATGCAAGAGCCAGCATTATGACGAGCATAACATAAAACGTCATAGAATTCCCAAAATCCGCAATATATCTCAGTTCAGGTGATAGCTGGTACCATGTCTCAGCGCTTAAATTGGGAAATGCATTGTTTATTCGCGTTGCAACAGCTTCACTGCTATCCGCGTCTTGTAGTATCATAGCAAATTCATGATAGACAGTTTTACTTGCGATAAGCTCAGAAAGGTCGCTTGATCGCACAAACACCTGCTGTTCATCAAACCGGGCTGATGTTGTCCTGAACAATCCGGTGATGTTAAAGGCGGCAGACATCAGCTCGTTGTCTGCCGTCTGAAAGGTGAGCACCACTCGATTGCCAATCACCATATCCAGCTTATCCGCAAGTTTTTCACCCATTATCAGGGCATTCCGGGCTTCTGTATCTAAATACTCACCTTGCGTGATGGTTTCATGAAACGTGGTTGTGGCTTTTTCCCAATCAATCCGAATACCCTGTATTTGCACGCCAGCAGACGTTTGCGGTGACTGAATCATACCGCCGGCAAGTGTGCGCGCTGTAAAGGATCGAATATCATTCTGATTCCTGAGAAATTCTATCAGTTTATCCGGCTCCGGGATGTACATCTCCGGCTCTCTCTCTACAATAAAATCGGGATGATGAACCTGTATATGTGTCATCGACTCTTCAATCAGGTTATTGAATCGCTGATCTATCAATCCGTTCGACAGGCTAGAGACCAGAATACCGGCCCACATTCCGGCAATAATCGCGCCCAGCAACACACCGCTTCGCGCCGGATGCCGCCAGATATTTCGCCACGATATGAAGATCAGCAATTTCAACGATTTGTCTTGCGGTTAAAGGTTTCAGATTCAGGCCACCTGTTTTTCTTCATATCTTTACTCCTACTTTCGTGAAGACGCCATCGGATTCAGGCTTAGTATTTTTATGGTTGGGTAAAATGATATCAGGATGGATAAAGCAAAAACAAACGTCCCCTGATAGATATAAATATCGGGTGCTATTGCTGCAGGTATAATCGGATCAAATCCATACTCGGCGATTATTTCCGCCGCATCACCGCCCAGCTGAATTGGGTTTGCCCTGAAGTAGAGCAGAAGAGGTGTGCAAATAAAATAACCCGAAGCCACGCCAAGAATGGTCATGAACAGGGTTTCAAGAAATACGACTGAGGCCAGCCGGGCTCTGTGCATGCCAATGGATATCAGGAGGCCAAATTCGTGAAGTCGTTCCAGCGTCATAGTTAGCACGGTGCCGAATATCCCGAAGCCGATGACTACGTATAGAATCCCCATCATAAAACGCGTGCCCAATCTATCGAAGCGGAGGGCTTCTACAAAATCCGGCAGCAGTTCCTGCCAGGTAAAAACACGAAGCTCACTACCCGAAATAGTTTTCGAAATTGCACGGGCTGTCTCGTCAGCCTCTCCCGTGGAATTAGGCGTGACCAGCAGATTTGTAATCCGATCATCTGCTGACAAAAGCCGCTGGGCGTTACCGAGCGACAGATAAACCATTTGATTGTTCATTTCACGCATCGGAAGGTCAACGATACCGGTAATTTCAAATTTACCGGCCGCGGTCATACCAAACCGGCCCTGGCCCAATAAAATAAGCGTATCTCCCATGCTGAGTTCGAGGCGCCCGGCCAGACCTTCGGCAATAACCGACGTTTGACGATCTGATGAAAATGACCCATCCACCAGATGACCTTTCAAATTATTGAGCCGGTTCTCCATGTCCGGATCAATTCCAAGCACCATAGCACCTCTTGTTATTTCCTCCCCGGCAGCCAGCATAAACGTTTCGATGCGCGGAACCAGAAAATCAATGGACTCTGTAGAAGCAATAATCTGATCTCTTTGTGTAGAGTCGTAAAGAAATGCGTTATCGAGCGATGGCTGATCCTCTAACCTGTAGTCCTGAACCTGAATATAACCTGTATGAAAACGCGTCATATTTTTTATTGCAACATTGTGCGAGCCTCTCTCAATCGATTCCAGAAACATTGCGAAAAGAACGGCGCACATAATGGACGAAACGGTAATCAAGGTTCTCCGTTTGTTACGCCAAATATTTCGCCATGCAAGTTTCAGAAACATTGTATCAGTTATTCAATGTGTCAGTGGTCAGTGTGTCAGTAATCATTAATAAGAGTTCCCCTTCGAAGGGGAAGATTCAATTCATTTCAAGCTTTCTAAACTGACAAGCTGAAAACTGACATACTGCTCCCTGCTTACCGTACTCTCACCCTCCTCATATTCTGCCTGGTAAAAAAGGACGCTTCGATTTCAATATCAAATTCAAGCTCCTCATACTCCATGATGGTTTTGTGATCCGGTTTATCTGCAGGAATCATTGTCATTTTTTTCGGGAATATTCTGCCGTCCATTTCACCGACGTTTGAAAATTCCACCGTACTGGCAAGCTCATTATTCTGATCGTATTTCTCTTCTTTCAGCATAATGAAGTGCTCTTTATCTACCCAAATCAAAACTTTACCCCACACCACAGGGCTGTCCGGCATTGGAATCAGCTCCATCACCCATACCTCACGCCCCTCATATTCCTCTTGCCGCAGGATTGAGTGTTCATAGTCATCTTTTATAGTTGTTTCTCGCACCAGGTCATCATTCGTAAAATCTGACCCCATCCATGATTGTGACATCATCGAAGGGGGCATTTTCAGTGTCCGGTCGATGGTTGGTACGTAATTCCAGATTTCATTGTCACGCTTCAAATAGGTGGTTCCCTCGTCCCGGGCGGGCGACGTTATTGAAATCAGTGAGTAGTCGTTCCCCAGCGCCCAGGCCTTCATGCTTACATCCCGGGTGTACCGGGGCCGGTCAATAGTCATCGTCATTTCTGCGTAGCTCGATTCTCCCTGCATTACGTCTTCCATTCGGTCTATTATTTCTGATGCTGTCTGGGCAGTCGCTGGTAGCGGTATCCCAGTAGAAAAGAGATTAAGAAAAGCGAACAGAACCGCGGCTAGAATCTGAATTGAAAAGTGTTTTTTCATTATCCATTCCCTCTTAAATATGGACTCCTTACATCCCTTAAACAAAAATACGGAAAAGCACCCCTTCATAGTAGCGTTTCTTCAGGTATTTAGCGAGTAAGGAACCGTGTAATGATCTATTCGTCAGGAGGTTCTTTCAAATCAGACAGAATGTGCCTTATCTGATGGTGCGCATAGTTCTTAAGCAAGTCTTCACGGCTTGTTAAGAAGCGCGCCAGGTGCTCGATGCGTTCGTAAAATTCCCCATCCCTTTTTTTTATCTCTGCCAGATACTGCTCTCTCTCTCCTGCAGGTATTGAGAATATTTTTTCAGTCATCATCTTGTAGTATCTCATCTGTTCTTCATCCATTGTCTTGTACATAACGTAGTTACATGTTCATACCTCTCCTCTTATAAATATGCGTCAGAAGCCAGAGATGAGTCTCAATATTTGAGCAATTTTTTTGGTTCTACAGCAAATCTTTTGGGTATGAGGCTCCGCAAAAGTCCTCCCGGTCGTCGAGCCGCTCATTTTTTTTAACGCGAAGCGAAATCTCCAACCTTGCATAAGACCGGGCTCAACGAAATTATGGAGATGCCGCATTTCCCGATGGGAACCCGTTGGGGGGAGTGCAGTATGACAATTAAAACACGCGACACGCAAGAATTCCTGTAGAACCATTTTTTTTTAAAAAGGGCCCCCTTGAACTTTAATCCATCTCCTGTTGTCAGCAGACCTCAATTGACAGCTGCTCCAGAAAAGATTTCATGTATTGCACCCGCTCTGCGGCCATTTTTTGTGCAGTGTCGGTATTGAGCAATTCCGGCAACCGAAACAGTTTCTCGTAAAAATGGTCCACTGTCCATACAGAGTCGTCCGGTTCTCTTGATTCCACAAACGGATCATCGGGATGATAAATGGGTCTCTTTAACTCTCCACCAACAGAAAAACAACGCGCAATTCCGATAGCCCCAAGGGCATCAAGCCTGTCAGCATCCTGTACAATCTTCGCTTCAATTGTTTTAGGAGGAATTCCCCCTGAGTAACTGTGGGCTTCAACTGCATGGGCCACCGCCGGAATCTTATTCGCCGGATAACCGACAGAGCTCAAAAACTCCGCTGCTTTTTCTGCTGCAAGAGTCGATGCTTTTTTTCTGTCAGGATGATCTTTAGAGAGAACAATGCAGTCATGCAGCCACGCAGCCGCTATAACTATTTGTGGGTCAGCCTGCTCATTAGAAAGAATTAGCGTACTGTTTTTTACCACTCGTTTTATATGAGCAATATCATGCGCGGCATCATGTTCATTTTGACCATCTAAAAATTTTCTACATCTTTCTTCGAGCTTATTCGGCTGCATACCTATAATTTTTCGAGGTGTTAGATTAAATCGTTCCACATTTAGTACTTAAGAGAAGGCTTTGCCACTCGGGATGACTTCGGCGTAAAACCAGAAATTTTGTCATAGTTCAAGACCAGTCCGCCAGCTGGCGGATGGAACCGGAGGAGGCTGTCCAAAAAGTATTTTGCCCCGGAATCCGCTTAAATAATTTAGGAATCTACTTCTGACTCACCCTATTTCCCTCTCTATCTAATAGAGAGGGATTTGAAGTCTAAATTATTTGAGCTTAGCAACTTATTATGTTCCTTTTTTGGACATCCTCTGAGGATTTCAATGTCATGCACCGAAGCGATTCCCACGCAGTGAAAACGACGAAATCTTGCAAAAGCACGGTTTTTGCCGCAGGCATCCCGTTGGGGCAAAGTCTTCTAAGTAAAAGCACACCTTACTGAGCGACACTAGCCCCCTCCCGGTTGCCGTAGTCAGACCAGGATCCTTCATATGGCCTTACGGAATCGTACCCCATCAGGCGCAGGGTGAAGTAGGCATGTGAGCCGCGTACATTTGTATGGCAGTGGGGAATTACTTCTTTATCAGGTGTAATTCCAAGTTCGCTGTATTTTTCCTGAATGGTCTCCGCCGGCAGAAAATAGGGTATTCCTTCAGGTTCAAGCACACTGTTCCACTCCAGATGAACAGCATTGGGCACATGGCCGCTTTGTGTGGCACGCTCATCCGTGCCGGTGTACTCCTCTATTGACCGGGCATCGAATATAATCTTGTCGTCTGCCTGTGATGCCGCGGTTACATAGTCAAAATCGCACATCAATGCTTCCTGTACCGAAACCTGAAATGATCCCTCTGCGGGAGATACAGGAGAGTCGGTCAGTTCACCGTTATTCTCGTTCCACGCCTGAATGCCTCCGTTAAGTACAGATGCATTTGAAAATCCATAATAGTCCATTCCATAGAACAAGCGTGCTGCTGCCAGGGCATTCCCTTCGTCGTAAATAACGACCTTGCTGTCTTCGTTCAACCCGATAGTCTGCATGAGCTCCTGAAAGCGGTCAGGCCCTACCATATAAAACTCAATTGGGTGATCCTGATCAATCAGAGATGATACAGCCGGAAAGTGAACAGCTCCCGGTATGACCTGGCCATCGATTTCAGCCCGTGCATCCACTAACAGGATCTCGTCACCGGAAGCCAGCAGGTCTGAAAGTTCGGCAGCTGATGTAAGAAGATGGGCATTTGGATAGCCTTCGGGCGTTGAACTATCGGGTTGTTCACCGGACGAACAGCCTGCGGCAAAAAATAGCGACGTTACCAGTAGAGATAAAAAAAGACGTTTCATGATCATGGTTATTTGGTTTACACTTTGGAAGGATTAGCAAAACAGGATAAACACATTTGTGATGATTACTGTTCTGATACGACCGGATTTTCCTGATAAAAATCGTATATCATTCGCGAAACAGCTGCCCCGGTTGCAACGCTTCGCTCTTCATCGGGTACATTTTTCGACAGGTACACTACGAGATAAGACCGGCCGTCGGGTAGGTATACGAGACCCGAATCATGCCTTACACCGGTAATAAAACCCGACTTGCTTGCAACGATCACCTCTTCGGGCAAGCTGCCGGCAATGATATCTTTATAAAATTGCTCTTCGAGGATATCCACCATCAGCTGACTGGCTTCTGCGTCCACTACTTCCCCGTCGGCAATACTCTCGAGAATAATGGCCAGATCTCTTGCCGTGGTTCTGTTGCTGAGTCCCTGATCGAATGCTTTCATGTCGTACACGCCGCGCAGAACCTGGATAGAATCGGCGCCAAGCTCACGCATCGACTGCGTTGTGTTCTCAGCTCCCACAAGATCAATCATCAGGTTAGTGGCAATATTGCTGCTGTAGGTAATCATCGCGTGCGTCAGATCGTAAATGGTCGCCATTTCACCGACTTTCGATTCGTAGGGATCATCCGCTTCAGGATCCAGATCCAGAGAAAATTCTGAACTATCCACAATGCTGTAAAATCTGTTTTCGATTCGTATGGAATCATACACGGAAAATCGCCCTTCTTCAGATTGCTTGAATACCTCTATCATAACAGGAGTTTTCATGGTGCTGGCTGCGTGAAACATCGTATCTGGATTGATTCTAATCTGAAGGTCCGGGTTGTTGAGATCTTTATAAAACAGGGCATAGGTTCCATCTTCTCCGTCAAGAACAGATTCTATATCTACCTCAAGCTCATCAAGCGTTTGTGGCTTGGAATTGCAGGATAGTAAGGTAATGAAACAGAGTAGGGATAGGGGGAGTAATATTTTCATGAGATACAATTTGTTGAGTTATTTTTCAATATAAACAAACAACGTCCTGAAAAAAGAATGTAGAATTACCGACTTTTTTAAAGAACAAAAGTTTCGCCGGGGAGGTAAATATCCAGCCGAAGATTCTTTCCCCCAATTTTCTTCTCGTAAGTTGATGTAACTTGGCCAGTATTATTATAAACCAAAACTTGAGAATCCCCAATTACTTCAGCTTTCCCTTCTTTTACTAAAATAGCTGTTGATTCATCTATTCCAATTCCGGTGTGATTTGGGTATTCCATAATGGCTGTTAACAAGCGATTATTTCGAGCTCGTTTAACAAAATGTTGGTCAATAATAATATTCGTAATTAAACCAAGGCCCTCAGCGGTAATCATATTATTTTTTTCGAGATTATAATAGGTTGATGTATAATCAGGATAATTATTTTGATCACCGGTAATCATAATTTTGCTCATTACAGCTGCACCGGCGCTGGTTCCGCTAATCATTGCACCATCCTGATATGCATTTTCAAGAGCTTCTGCAATGGCTGGAGTTTGAGTGATAGAATCCATAAACCGGGACTGCGAACCACCTGTTATATAGATCAGAGAAGCATTTCTTAGTGAGTCTGATGCAGCTTGCGAAAAAGATTGTCTTCGTTCAAAGTCATAGGATCGAATATTAGAAACTCCGGCATCTCTGAATTGACGTTCTCCATAAAATGCAGAGGTATCAGGATCAAAACCGGACATGGTAAGGACAACTGCATAATCGCTGTCTTGAATGCCTGATTCAACAATCATACGGTCAATCATAGAATCGGGTCTGGATCCACCCCCGATAATTAGTAGCGAACCTTTTGGTGAATTGGTTATAGATAATTCACTTTCATTTTGAAGTTCTGAGCAAGAAAATAAGACCGCTGAAGAAAGTGAGAATAGAAAGAGTAAAATAAAATTTTTCATATTGAAGACGATTAGTTCATAAATAAAAAAAGCACCGAAGCTAATGCTTCAGTGCTTTTGAATAATTACCTATTTACCAAAATTTAACACTGTGGTCCTGTGTACGTTGGATTTTGGCAAATATTTGGATTTGAGTCTATTTCCCTTTGTGGAATTGGAAGAATTAATTTTGGGTCATCATATGATCTTGATCCAACATTTTGTTGAGTTCGCTTGATGTCGTGGAGTAAGTTCCCCTCAAACATGAGTTCAAGTTTTCTTTCCGCAAGGATTGCCTCAATAGTTAATTCTCCTGTAAGGTATGGATCTAAGTTTACCCGATCCCTTATTAGATTGATATCATCTAAAGGAGTATCTCCTACACTTTCATCCAACCGAAAGTTTGCTTCAGCTCTGGTAAGGTACATTTCTGCTAGTCGAATCAGGTTAACCTGGTCGTCAGTTGCTCTGTTCCACTTTCCTGATCTGGTGGCTCCATCAGCAGGGTCTGAATAGAATAGGTTTAACCGATCATCATTTAGTTCATATTCATCCAAATGCTCCTGGTTAATATCAATATCTCCACGACTGTCGGCACTATAGAATGTAAACATGCTATTTGTACCATCCTGAGCACTATTTTGCATGGCAAAGATGTCTTCACTTGTATTTTCGGGCTGGTTGAAAACTTCGGCAAATGTTGGTCGTAGTTCATAAATTTCGGACTCTATTACCCGGCTTGCCTCATCACGTGCATCTTCATATTCACCTCGTTGAAGATGAACACGAGAAAGTACTGCACTTGCAACCATTGAGTTGACGTAGTATGAACGTTCTGGATTAACATCTGACAATAAATCTCTTGCAATGGTTAAATCGTCAAGGATTTGATCGTATACAGCACCAACACTTTCGCGAGGTATATTCGCGGCTTCATTTATTTCTTCAGTGGGTGTTAAAACTAATGGTACACCTGGCTGATTGTTTGTTTGACCTGCTTCGTATGGGGCAGCAAATAAACGAATTAATTCAAAGTATGTCATGCCGCGAATTAATCGAGCTTCACCTTCAACTCTGGCTCTGTCTGCCTCATCTAAAAGATCAAGACTTGAGGTCACATTGTTGAGAATATTGATTGTATTATAGGAATCAATCCATGTAGACGTCAGCTGCCCATTATCATAGAGTTGACTTTTGGACCGTAATTCTCGGGGTCCGAAAAATGTTCCGGTAAAATCAAACTCATTAGAAGCTGCTAAAAAATCAGCTGTCATCATGTACCAGCCACCATAAAGATCGTCGTCACCCATCGCATCATAAGCTCCAACAAGTACCGACTTCACATTATCTGCGTTTGTCAGTGCCTGTTCGGAATCTATAGACTGTGATGGCTCCACATCCAGCAAACTATCACACCCCTGAAAGATAATCAGGGCTACTGCAAATGCACTTATATAGATTTTCAATTTATTCATAATAGTATGTTTAAAACTTTTTTGATTTACAATGACGTTAAAATTAAATGCCAATGTTTATACCGAATGAGAGGGTTCGGGCCTGAGGTACGGAATAAAATTCATTACCGATATTCAGGTTGTCTGACTGATTGTAAAGATCAGTGTTTACTTCAGGATCCCATCCCGGGTAGTCAGTAAATGTCAATAAATTCACACCCGTTACGTATAGACGAACTCTCTGCAAATTCAATCTCTCCAAAGCACTTTTTGGAAGCGTGTACCCTAATACAACATTTTTCAGCCTCAAATATGACGCGTCATGGATGTATCTGGATGAAGGATTTGAACCATTAGATCCAAAGAGTCTGGCTTCCGGTACATCTGTAATATCTCCCGGATTTTGCCATCTGTTCAGCTGATCTCTGGTTTGATTATCAAAGAAGTCTCCATTGGCTGACTGATATCGACCACCGCCATTGTAAACGTCGTTCCCATTAACGAACTGAAGCAACACATTCAGGTCAAAATTCTTGTAATTAAATCGGTTGCCCAATCCTCCAATAAAGTCAGGGTTGGGATCTCCAATAACTACATCATTTGCGGCTGAGTAAGAGTTTGTTGTTCCGGCATCGTAGTCTTTTCCATCAGGGCCATGCAGATAGTAAAGTGCATCACCATTATCAGGATCAACTCCGGCATATTCTTTGCCAAACATTACGGCAATTGCCTCGCCTTCAATTGCGCGATTTAAAAATCCGCCCGTAATTACTTGTCCGTCAAGATTTAAAATTTTGTTTCGATTAAACGCAATATTAAAGTTTGTTGTCCATTGAAATTCACCCACCATATTGTGCGTGTTTATTACAAACTCAAGGCCTTTGTTTTCAAGCTGACCTACGTTACGTAACTGACTTGTGAAACCGGTAGTAGAAGGAACATTTACATTTAGAAGAAGATCATCTGTGTTCTTAGTGTAATAGTCAATTTCACCACTAATCCGATCTCCGGCCAGTTCGAAGTCCAACCCGAAGTTATACTGTTCAGTACGCTCCCATTTCAGATCAGGATTTGGTGTTTGGCTTGGATTAAGTCCTGAAATCCCGGCATAACCGGTGCCACCATATAATCCTCGTGAGGGGAAGTTACCAATGTTAGCATTTCCGGTGAGTCCATAACTGGCTCGAAACTTCAAAAAGCTCAGGAAATTAACATCATCCATGAAGTCTTCACGTGATACAATCCAGCCTGCTGAAACAGATGGAAAGAATCCATATCGGGCGTTTTGACCAAAACGTGAAGATCCATCAACACGTGCACTTGCTGATAATAAGTATCGATCCATGAACGTATAATTCGTTCTGGCAAAGTAAGACAGGAATCGATATTCAGTTTGCGTGGTAGAACCGCCTGTTATATCAGCAGCACTTGCCAGTTTAGTAAAACTGTCCGTAGGGAAGTTTGTACCCTCTACGAAACTCACATTATTGGTTGAATTTTCAAAACTAATACCGGCTACAGCATTAATTCTATGATCTTCAGCTAACTGTGTATCCCAGGTTAAATAGTTGTTTAATGTGTAGTTAACTATATTTACAGTCCTGTAGTCACCAAAACCATTGGTGTTTTCACCAACATTGGTATTTCGATCTGCATAATATTCTTCCGACTGGAAAAGAAGATCTAAACCACCTTCACTTCTGAGCTGAAGGGTTGGCAGAATACTGTACTCTGCAAAGAGATTACCAATATTCCTGAATACAGTTTGGTTATTATCTACACCTTGAACATGGCGAATGAAATTGTAGTACAGTGTATTTTCATTGGGTCTGTCGGAAAATCCGGTAAGATTCCCTCCATCAAACTGCGGTTGATATACGGGAGAGAGCGGGGATTGTGCTATTGCCTGAAGTGGAGTAGAAAATGCATTATCATTTGAAATACGGATGTTCTCTGTTCTTGAAATCCCAAGATTCATACCCACAAGAAGTTTGTCGGAAGCGTTATGATCAAGATTGATTCTCGCATTCAATCTTTTAAACTCATCACCTCTTGTTATTCCGGTCTGGTCACTGATTCCACCCGAAATAAAGAATCTTGTTGATTCTGTACCTCCACTGGCCTGCATGTTAAATTCAGTGCTGCTTGCATCCTGAAAAGCTTCATCTTGCCAGTCGGTATCTATTTCCTGATTTCTCCAATCCGTTCCCTGGGCAAAAAAATCAAACCAGTTGTTTTCTAAGTATGCGCCTGAAAGGTCTTCACCTGGAGAACGCTCTGCTGCTTCTGTAAATAGTTCTATATACTCAGCCGTATTTAAAAATTCTTTTCGGTTTGTAGGGGAGCTAAAACCTCTTTCAAGGGATACATTAATACGTGTAGCTCCGCTTTGGCCTCTTTTGGTTGTTACCAAAACAACGCCATTTGCACCACGAGAGCCGTAAATTGCAGCAGCTGCCGCATCTTTAAGGATATCAATTGATGCAATTTCATTTGTGCTCAAATCTGCAAGCGGATTTGTATCAGCTGTAGTTGACTGACTTTCAGATGTTACCGGAATACCATCAATCACATACAAAGGCTGACTGCTTGCTGAAACTGAAGACGTACCACGAACACGTATATTAATGCCCTGACCTAATTTCCCCGAACCTTGCTGAATAAAAACACCTGATGCCTGTCCCTGAAGTGCAGTTTCGAAACTATTCACAGGAATTTCTTCAATTTGACGAGCACTAATGCTACTGACATTACCGGTCATCTCTTCTCTAACGATAGAACCATAACCCGTCACAACCACTTCACCCAACGCCTGGTCATCCTGTTGGAGGGAAAGATTGAGGTTTAAATTCTGGTTTACTTCAATAGTTCTGTTCAGTTGAACATACCCTACATATGTAACACGTAGTGAGTACGTGCCTTCAGGTACATTTGTGAATTCAAATTCACCATCAACATTTGTTGCAGTCCCAAAGTCTGCATCAACCAAAACAACAGTAGCGCCGGGAAGCGGAACACCTGCATTTTGATCCGATACAGTACCTTCGACAGTGTATTGTGCCATAGCTGCTGTGCCAAAAACGGCTGTCAGCAGAAATGAGCCAATAATTAAAAATATCTTTTTATACATATAATCCTCTATATAGTTCATGTGTTTTGGTGTTATTAGATAGGAGGCTTTGAAAAGCCTTTCGTTGTTCTGTGACTTACCGACCCCACGTATCCGGATTTTTCAAGTAAGATTCCGCACCTGTGTTAAAGCTTGCATCGGGTTGGTTTTCAATTTTCTTCCGCCGAAATATCGGAGATTGATCCTGTTTGCCCCTTTTCCTGGCCGAAGTTGCTATATACGGAGAGGGGAAGCACAGTAAGGATGGAAGGTATTCTGGTTATCAATTTAAGTATAGGTGATGCCAAATATAAAGACTTAAATTTAAAGTTTAAGTGCGCTGCACTTTTGGTAGTGCTGAGGTGATTGCCTGGTATTGATTTGTATCAGAGCAAGAGAAGCGAATCAAATTTTAAGATTAAAGAAACAAAGAGACACGGGTATTATCTTATAATTGCAAGAATAGGCAAGATACTATATAAATATTTTAGACGAAAGCGCTTACAAACAAGTATTTTTTAAACGCCTTGACGTCATCATACAATAGGTTTTACATCCTCAAACAAACATGCCACACGCTTATCCTTAGCCCGGATTATACACCAAGGAGGCTGTCCAAAAAATATTTTGCCCCGGAATTCGCTTAAATAATTTAGGAATCTTCTTCTGACTCACCTTATTTCCCTCTCTATCTAATAGAGAGGGATTTAAAGTCTAAATTATTTAAGCTTAACAACTTATTATGTTCCTTTTTGGACAGCCTCTAATGTGAAACATCCGGGTTTGGTGCCTGCAGATGTTGGCATCGGTTGTGATTTACTATCTTCGTGAATCACCCTGAATCCTGTGAAGCCCCGGGTTTCCCGTCGAACCAAGATGTGTGCTCTCTTTTAGCTTGCTGGTTGGGTCAGCGGCAGAACTCCCACTACCACTTTGTTTAATTTTTTGGTAGGCATCACGGAAACTCACTCCTTCTTCTTTTACCATCTTGTAGGCCTCTTCTGCGGCAAAAAGTTCTGCTGTGCATGCCTGATGAAGTTCTTTTTCGTTTAGTGACATCGACTGCATCATCAGTTTACAGGCTTCCAGCATTTCTACTGTATTCTGCACCGCTTCTAATACGGGTTCTTTTGTCAGCTGCAAATCCCTGTGATACCCGCTACCCAGATTTATAGTAAGTGATTGAAGAGTAGCAGTGTGCCCAATATTTGCGGAATGCCGTCCCCTTATTAGCTCCGCCAGATCGGGATTTTTCTTTTGTGGCATGATGGACGAGCCGGTACAAACTGCATCATCGAGCGTAAAATAGGGAGATGTTTCACCCGAAAATTGAATAACATCTGATGCCAGTCGATTCAAAACCGCGGACAGGCCGCATAGATACTGTAAAAACTGAAGCTCGACCCAACCCCGACTGAGCTGTGATGTTGTTGAACAAACCAATGGTTTTGCAAACCCGAGCTCTTTTGCCTCAAAATCACGGTCGATATCAATTGTAGTCCCAAATCCGGCGGCTGACCCAAGGGGAGACCGGTCAACCAGTGACGAGACCCCTGATGACGCGTCAACCTGCATCTGCAACATCTCTGCAAATCCCCCTGCCCAAAGCGCCACACTGCTGAGCATCGCTTTCCGGGTGTGCGTAAATCCGGGCATAGGCACATTTTCGCCTGCTTTACCAAATCTCAGCAGTTCATCAACGCACGCCGAGGCGGCAGTCAGTACCGTTTCGAGCTGTTCTTTTTCGTACAGACGCATGGCCGTTAGAACCTGGTCGTTCCGGGAGCGTCCTGTGTGAATCTTCTTGCCAAGATCACCAAGCTCTTTCACCAGGAAGTTCTCAATCGCTGTATGCATATCCTCATCCTGAATAGTGATCTTGAACTCACCTTTTTTCCAAACCTTCAAAACCTCCGTGAGAGACCCAGTGAGCTTCTCCAATTCAGATTCGGTTAAAATACCTGCCTTGGTCAAAGCAGCAGCATGCACTTTTGATGCCTTTACATCATACGGAACCAGACGTTGATCCAGCTCGTAATCGTTTCCAACAGTAAATGCCTCTACCCTTTTAACGATCTCGGTTTCAGGTTCAGCTGTACTCTTTTGCCAGAGTTTCGACATATCAAAATTGACTTTAATGTGTTATTATTTTCAATCTTCTCCTTTAACATATGTGTCAAACCAGTCGAGGTATCGTTCATATCGATCTCTTTGAAATGCCGGACTGCGAATCCCATGATGCTCTCCGGGATAGACTACCAGCTGCGTTTCGATACCGAGGCGTTTCATTGCCTGATACATCTGCTCTGACCCCAAAATGGGTACATTCCAGTCGTCAGCTCCGCCTATCCAAAGGGTAGGCGTTGTTACATTGGCTACGTCATTAAATGGTGATATACGCTCCCACTTTTCGGGAGTTTCCCAGGGAAGGCCAAGTTCTTTTTCCCAGAAGAGCTGGTAGTGATCATGGCCATAATTCGATCGGTATAGAGTTTCACTTGCCCCGGAAATGGCACCTTTGAACCTTGTTGATTTTGTAATTACGTAGTTCGTTAAAATTCCACCGTACGACCAGCCGCCAACTCCTAACTGATCCGGATTAGCAATCCCCCGATCAATTGCATAATCTACCCCTGCAATGACGTCTTCAAAATCTTTATTCCCCCAGTCGGCAAATAAAATTTCGGAAAACTCCTGTCCATAACCGGATGAACCCCGGGGATTTATCATCAATACAGCATAACCATTTGCAGTAAAAAGTTGAGGCTCGAAATCATAGCTGTGATCGAATTGTGCCACAGGCCCACCATGAATCCATAAAAGTGTCGGGTAACTATTTCCTTCTATATACCCGATAGGCTTCACCAGAAAACCGTGAACTTCTGTACCGTCTTTACTTTCAAACCTAATTTCCTCTACATCAGGCTGATAAACAGAGGAGAGCAGATCTTCATTTTCAAAAGTAGTTTGATGTAATTGATCACCCTCCCAAACATACACCTCATTTGGTTTATTAAACCGGCCGGCCAAAAGAGCAATGGTGGATCCGTTGAAATCAAAATCTCTTACGCTGATCTGCCCATGAACTTCACGAACCAAATCTTGTCCGTTCAACTGAAGCGATGCAAGCTGACTTTCTCCACTATTTTCGAGCATGAACCAAATTTTATTTCCATTTTCAGAGAATCTCGGATTACTGATGTTTCGATCAATATCTTTGGAAATTACCCGTTCGTTACCATTTCCATCCGAAGAAGTAATTGCGAGGTGATTGGTTGCATACCATATTTTTTCCGGTTCAGTAGTGGTGATATAGGCTATTGTTTGTCCGTCTGGGCTCCATGCGGGAGAATTATCACTTCCAGGATTTGTTGTGATTTTCGTTAATCCGCCTTCTACCTCACCGAGATCAGCGTCTACAACCCATATATCCGTGTTGGTATTCCCATCCGGGTTATCCGTCCTGTTGCTTGAAAAAGCTACTTTTTCCCCGTCAGGACTCCACGCAGCACCAGATTGATCATAATCCCCAAAAGTAATTTGAACCGCGGCGGTATCTCCGGGTGTATATGTATAGATGTGATCGCGGCGGCGATCGGTATATCCTACATAATCTCTTTTAAATTGTAGCCGGTCAATTACATACGGTTGCGGGTCATCTGATTCATTCTCCTTCTTATCACGAATTATTAACAACAGTCGGCTTCCATCAGGCGACCACTGGTAGCCAGATACTCCCTGTTCAATATCTGTAAGTTTTTGCGCCTCACCGCCCCTTCGATCTAAAATCCAAACCTGTGTTTTTTCATCCTCATTTCTTGAGGCCGTAAAAGAAAGATATTTACCATCCGGACTCCATTGTGGATTTCCAGCAGAGTAACCCTTTGCTGTCATAGGCAGCCGTTCCTCACCGTCTACAGATACAGCCCAAATTCGGGTTTCTGAACTTCCTTTCTCATAGTCGGTTTGATCTACAGTGTAAGCAATCCATTTGCTATCAGGGCTGATAACAGGATTGCCAACTCTTTTCAGATCAAAAAAATCATCAATCGTTATTGCCCGTTGCTCATTTTGCGCCTGCAGAATGTCCACGAGGTGGACATTAAACAAGAGTAAGAAAAATAGAATCAGGAAGGGAAAGCGGTAATTCATGGCTATTATGGGTTTAGCAAGTTTATTGTGGGAGAAAAGCTCAATCTCACATAATACAATATTGTGCATAAATAAAATGAAAGCTCTTATACGCCCGCAATATTTCATGCTTCTTTCTTACTGTGCCAATTCTTTCTTCACTGTCTGCTTCAGCTGGTATGCTGTTTTTTGCGGCAGATTCCAGAGTTCAATAAAGCCGGCAGATGCATTCTGATTAAAAGCGGCGGATTTGTTGAAAGTAGCCAGGTTTTCATCAAAGAGTGAATAAGGAGACGACAATGCAACCACATCGCAGTTGCCCTTGTAGAGCTTGAGCGTCACTTCGCCCGTCACTTTCTTGTTTTGCTCGTTGATGAACGCCCGAATGTTGTCCATCACAGGCTCAAAATATTTTGCCCCGTATATCAGGTAGGCCCATTTTTGATCCATGAATCCTTTCAGCTCATTTTCTTCCCGCGTTGACACCAGCTGCTCCAGGTTCTTATGTGCCTGAATCAGCACCGTTGCAGCCGGATTTTCATAAACGCCCCGAACCTTCAGCCCAACCACCCGGTCTTCTATCAGGTGAAAAACGCCCACCGCGTGCTTGCCGCCGATTTCATTTAAAAGTAGTATCAGATCTTTTTTGTCGTAATTGATGCCATTCAGGGAAAAAGGCTCGCCCTGTTCGAATCCAATTTTAATCGTCTCTGCCTCGTCAGGCGCCTGTTGAGGCGTATTTGCCCATTTTAGAATATTTTCAAGCGGAGGAATCAGCTCAGGATTTTCAATCTCACCACCTTCACCTGTGTTAGCCCACATATTTTCATCATATGAGTAGGGGCTTTTGTTTGTCTGCTCAATGGGAATGCCGTTTTGCTCGGCATAGGCAATCTGTTCATCCCGCCCCATGCTCCACTCCCTTACCGGGGCAATGGTCTTCAGATCCGGGTTTAGCGTGGTAATATAGCTTTCAAACCGAATCTGGTCGTTTCCCTTACCTGTGCATCCATGCGCCACGACCTCGCAGCCAAATTCAGCTGCAAACTGCACGGCCAGCTGCGAAATCATCACCCGGCCCAGCGGACATCCCAGTGCATAGCCGCCCTGGTAGTCAGCATTGGCTTTTACCGCTTCCGTACAAAGCTCGGCGAATTCCGCTTTTGCATCATACACGATGGCATCTTTAGCGCCAAGCATCAGCGCTTTTTGTTTGATGGCGTCGAGGTTATCCGCTGTTTGACCGATATTCACGGTTAACGCGATCACATCGCACTCATACTCTTCCTGGATCCATTTCAGCATCATGCTGGTGTCCAGCCCGCCTGAATAGAGAAGCAGGCATGTGTTAAAGGATCCTTTTTCGGCTTCGTGAGACGCTACTTTTTTGTATGTGGTTTCGTTTTTCATGGTGGTGTTCTTCTTTAATAATTTTTTGAAATTTGGTTTTTGAATAATTCCCCTCTCGAGAGGGGACAGATTGCAGAGCGTTCAGCGAAGCAATCAGGGGTGTGTTTGTTAAAGCAATGAGCCCTCAATGAACACACCCCTCACTCGTACTAACAGGCTTCACCTTAAGTACTCACTTTACCCCTCTCAAGAGTGGATTTTTAATTCTCCATTCGCTATCAACGTCTTGCTTTCTTCATTTAGTAGTCCTGCAAAGACACCTTTAGAAACAATCATTCGGTTTTCGGCCTGCTGGTACACCCAGGAATTTTCATGGTCGATCACTTCGTCAGTGACCTCAACGCCTCTGTGAGCAGGCAGGCAGTGCATAAATCCGGCATCCGGTTTAGCTTGTGAGAACAGCTCCAAATTTATTTGATACGGCTTGAAGTACTTCATCTTCTCGTCATACAGGTGCTCCTCGCCCATCGAAATGAACGTGTCAGTATATATGGCATCGGCATTTTTTACGGCTTCAGATGGATCTGCCAGCATCGAGAATGTTCCTTTATACTGAACGGATAGAAGGGCAAAGTACCGGAGCTGATCATCCGACCAGCTGTACGACTCTGGGCCTGAAAAATGAACGGTATGACCGAATTTCAATAAAATTTCGATCAGAGAAAATGCTACGTTGTTTGCGTCTCCCACGAAAGCCACCGTCAGCTCTGTATCTGCTCCATAGTTTTGCTGAAGGGTATGGAGATCAGCAAACGCCTGCATCGGATGGTGCTTATCACACAATGCATTAATAATTGGAATAGAGCTGAATTCTGCCATATTCTTCAGGGTTTGATGCGAATAGACCCTCGCAAATACCGCATCGCACCAGAGCGACACGTTTTTCATAGCGTCTTTCAGTGATTCCCGGCTTGTAAACGGTATCGCCTTACCGCTGCTCAGAAGAATATCCGCATCTATATGAATAACATTACCTCCCAGGTGGTTGATTGCGGCTTCCGTTCCGACTTTTGTCCGCAGTGACGGTTTTTCAAATACAAATGCGATGTTTTTACCCGCCAACTCACCGTCGGGATTTTGATGGAGTTCGGCGCTGTAATCCAGCAGGTACTGAATCTGATCCGGCTCGACGTCTGAGATGGTTAAAAAATTAGACATGATGTTTACCTTAAATTTGGTGTTGAATTTTGAAAAAAATGGATGGTTCCAAAGGGATGCCTTTGGCGCAAAAAAAAACGCCTGCTTAATTTGAGTTAAGCAGGCGTTGTGAAAGTGGTTGGGTACACAGCTATATCACACGCCTAAGCGACGGCGGCGACGGAGAGAAAAAATTGTTATGCTGTGTGTTTCAAAATTCATACAGCTAAATTGGTGCTATTATATTTAAAATCCAAATCTTCTTTCCCCTTTTTATTTTCATTTAAAAAAGACCCTTTTAAACAGTTGTTGTATTCCTCAAACTTTCTGGAAGTTATAGATGTTTATCAGTTAAACATAAATATTTACTATCATAACGTTATTTCTGAATTTATCTCAAACCAAAACTGTACACCTGTATGCAGTGGTAATTTTATCTTAATAGCCAACTGGTATGAAAATATTTCGAATTTTATTCTCGATGCTGCTCTTTATTGCGGGTTCAGCTTTTGTTCTGCAGGACTCACCCGAGCAGATGCCCGCTCAGTCCGGTGTACCCGGCAGCGTTAGCATCATTTCGGTGTCTGGAACGATAGGTCCCACCACAACTCAGTATATCAAGCGAGGCCTTCAGACGTCCCGCGAGCGTGGTGATGAACTATTGGTCATCGAGCTGGATACACCCGGAGGATTATTATCCTCAACACAGGAAATAGTTCAGGAGCTCCTTGGATCGTCTCACCCAACGGTCGTTTATGTAACGCCGCAAGGTGCGAATGCAGGAAGTGCCGGCACCTTTATTACGCTGGCCGCACATATCGCGGCTATGTCGCCCGCTACCAACATCGGCGCGGCGTCTCCGGTTTCAATGGGCGGTGGAGAGATGGATTCCGTATCGCAAAAAAAGATCTTCAACTTTTCAGAAAGCTATATTGAAACGATTGCCGAGCGGCGAGGCAGAAATACGGAATGGGCAAAATCAGCCGTTCGCGACGGGGCCTCTATCACGTCTGACGAAGCCGTAAACATCAATGTGGTAGACCTTATCGCTGAGAATCTGGACGATTTACTTTCTCAAATTGACGGGATGGAAGTTGAGGGAAAAGTGCTTCGGACCGAAAATGCATCCCAAAACAGAATTCCACAAAATTTTGCCGAGATCTTTTTTAGTTTTTTGATACGTCCTGAGGTCATGCTGATTCTCACGCTTGTTTCGATCTACGGTATAATTGGTGAGGTATCTAATCCCGGAGCGATTGTGCCGGGAATGGCGGGTGCAATTGCGTTAATTTTATTACTTTACGGTGTAGCTGCCATGCCCGTTAATATTGCAGGATTTTTGCTTATCGGGCTGGCTATTATTCTCTTTGTGGCAGAAGCATTTACACCGGCATTCGGACTTTTGATTGCCGGAGGTGCCGTTTCCTTTTTCCTGGGGGCGTTAATGTTATTTCAAGATTTACCGGAGGAGATGCAATTGAGTTGGTATTGGCTGGTTCCCGCAACAATCGTAACTGTACTGTTCTTCGGCTGGATTGTAACATCCGGCATTAAAGCGCAGTTTACCGGCGTTCATTCCGGAATTGAATCCGAAGTGGGGCGAGAAGCTGAAGTATCTGACCGCATTACACCTGAGATTGAGGGGCGAATATTTCACAATGGCGAATACTGGAGCGCGGCGAGTGACGACATACTGAACGAAGGCGACCGGTGTACAATCGTTAGATTTGAAGGACTTAAAGTATTTGTAAAACCAAAATCAAAACAAACCAAAAACAAGGAGCTATCTGATGGATAATGCAGGTGCATTTACAAACTTAATTATCTGGCTAATTACAATTGTTATCTTTCTGTCGGTCTTTCTGCCGCAGATGTTTAAAGTCCTTCGTGAATATGAACGGGCCGTTGTATTCCGTCTTGGTAAATTTCAATCCACAAAAGGGCCGGGCCTTATCATCCTGATACCATTTATTGATAAAGTAGAGCGGGTTGACCTGCGTGTGCTTACGATCAACGTGGACAAGCAGGAAGCCATTACCAAAGACAACGTAACTGTTAATGTTGACGCTATCACGTTCTTCCGTGTAGTGGATGCTGAAAAGGCGGTCATTCAGGTGGAGCGCTACATTGGCGCAACTTCTATGATTGCCCAAACAACACTTAGAAGTGTGCTAGGTCAGTTTGAGCTGGATGAAATTCTTTCAGAACGGGGAAAGATCAATAAGAAAATTCAGGATATTATTGACCGGCAGACCGATCCTTGGGGAATCAAGGTAGTTACAGTTGAAGTTCGGGACGTCATTCTGCCCGAAACCATGAAACGTGCAATGGCTCGTCAGGCAGAAAGTGAACGTGACCGTCGTGCAAAAGTCATTAACGCACAGGGCGAGTTTGAAGCAGCAGCGAAGCTTGTTGAGGCTGGTGAGATGATTGAAAAAACACCGACAGCCCTACAACTCCGTTACCTGCAAACCATGAATGAAATTAGTGAGGAGAACGCCACATTTACCTTTATACCCTTCCCAATGGAATTTCTGGAATCTTTCAGGCCTGAAAAGAAAGACACCTGATTCGGACTCAAGCATTACAACTTTAAACATAAAAACCCGGTTGCGTGGCGGCCGGGTTTTTTATTTTCTGCTATTCTCACTTACCTTAGTACTTTCCCGACCAACGCTCAAACCCGATATTTATGAAACTCATGCAACAAACCTATCTTTTATTACTTGCAGTGACCATTTTAGGTTCTCTGTTTTTTTCAAACTGTTCAGATACAACGGAAACCTCCGAACAACCGGCCGTTGAATGGGCGTTAGCTCTTCATGGCGGTGCCGGTACAATTTCAAAAGATCTGCCGGACTCCGTTCGTCAGCTCTATTATGAGGGACTCAAAGAGGCTGTCCGAACCGGTGAACTTGTACTTCGAGACGGCGGCTCTGCCCTTTTTGCGGTTGAGCAAGTCGTCCGGGTTCTTGAAAACAATCCGCTATTCAATGCAGGAAAAGGCGCTGTCTTTACGGCCGAAGGCACTCATGAACTGGATGCTGCCATCATGGACGGCAGCACACTCGAAGCCGGAGCCATCACAGGGGTAACAACCGTTAAAAACCCTGTTTCTCTGGCACGAATTGTGATGGAAGAATCACAGCATATTTTCTTCTCGGGCCAGGGTGCCGAGCAGTACGCTGATCAAACCGATGTTGAACGCGTTGAAAACGATCACTTTTTTACGCAAAACCGCTACGACGCCTGGCAACGAGCACAGGGACAGTCGATGAATCTGCCCGGTGAAACGTCTCCGCTAAACAGTGAATGGTGGATCGACAAAAAATTTGGGACTGTAGGTGCCGTTGCGCTTGATATGGATGGCAATCTTGCAGCTGCAACGTCAACCGGAGGGATGACGAACAAGCAGTTCGGGCGCGTGGGCGATGTGCCTATTATAGGCTCGGGAACATTTGCCAACCATGTGGCAGCCGTATCGGCAACAGGCTGGGGAGAAAAAATCATGCAGCAGGTATCCGGAAATACCATTGCCAACCTGGTAGAATTTGGAGGATACACTCTTGAAGAAGCCGTCGACTTTTTGCTTGAAGAGCGCCTTCAGCCCAACGAAGCCGGATTTATTGCCGTTGACAATGATGGAAACATTGTTACAAAAATGAACACACCTGGAATGTTCAGAGGGTCTGTTAATTCAAACGGTGAGCAGGAAGTGAAAATATGGGTCGAAGAATAGCAGAGAATTTATTCGCTTATGCGAGCTTTTCAGTAAAGGAGGAGCTCCGGCGGACGGATCAAAATAAAAAATGCGGGAGCGGATCGATTAAGATCTATCTGCTTCCGCATTTTTAATTGTACCAACAATCAACAAATTTATCTTACTCTATGCCAAATTCAAACTGATCTCTCAGCTCCTGCACATAAATCCCGATATCATTTCGTATCTCGAACAGGCGCGCATGGAAATCAAAGTACGTGTTGTTCTCAAACCGAGGTGATTCTTTCATGTTTTGAAGCTTAAGAAGCGCGTCATTTGAGCTTTGCAGTGCTTTTTTTGTATAAGCAATATTACCGCCCAGCACATCTTTTTCAAACCCAAAAGAGTACCCGCCAGCCAGTTTCGCTCCGATCTTCAGAATATTGCTGACAAACTCATGCACCTGTTGACTCATCATGTGTGCCGGAATAGATTCTCCCCATTTTAGCACATCGACGGCTAAATCAATAGATTCCCTGTAGACCTCGAGGTTTTCTATAGACCCGTAATCGGAGTATGTAAAATCGTCGCTCAGCTCTTTCCAGTCTTCACCGTAGTCAAAATCATCGTCATCGTCATCAGTTTCAAGAAATGGAGGGAGTTCATCTCTGAAGAAAAGGTCGTCATCAAAATCATCATCGTCTTCTTCGTCTTCCCAGTCGTCTTCATCTTCAGGAAAATAGGCTTCATCAAACAGAAGCTCTTCCTCTATATACGCTTCCACGGCGTCCATTTCGTCAAAACTCTCTCTTAACAGACTAATCCACCGGGGCACGTCCTCGTTAGGGTCCGATGTAATGAATTTCCGGAGTTGTTCGCTACGTTTTTCTATTTCGTTTAAGTGAGACTCCCACTGGTGTTCGTTCCAAATAGGATCTCTGTCAAAATCGTCAAAGCTCATACATTTGATGTGCTATATGATTCATAGTAATGTCTTGCGATGAAATTACCATTTTTTGGATTGTAAAAACAGCAAACTGCATTATAGTTTCTTAAGCACATCCACTATAACGCGTGTCATTTTGGGCTCTGCAATAGATGCAGCCTCTAAAATATCTTCTATATTAACCGGTTCTAAGGAATCCGGGAAACATTCATCAGTAATTGCAGAAATTCCTAATACTTCCATTCCCATATGAACGGCGGCAATAACTTCCGGAACAGTACTCATGCCAACCACATCAGCGCCGATGAGGCGAAGAAATCTATACTCCGATTTTGTTTCGAGCATCGGTCCGCTCAGTGCAATATAAACGCCCTGATGCATCTGTAGATTGCTTTCAAGCGCCGCATTTTTTGCAATATCCATTAGCCGTTCACTATACGGCTCACTCATATCCGGAAACCGCGGCCCGAGATCCTCGTCATTGGGACCCACTAACGGGTTATCCCCAATCATATTTATATGATCCCGAATAAGCATGATATCGCCAGCGGTATAGTTTGGGTTCATCCCGCCACAGGCATTGCTCACAAAAAGAGTGTCGGCCCCATTGGCTTTAAGCACGCGCAGCGGAAAGACGATCTGCTGCATGGTGTAGCCTTCATAATAGTGGAAACGGCCCTGCATAGCCACGACTTCTTTTCCTCCCAACGTGCCAAAAAGCAATTTCCCGGCGTGGCTTTCTACTGTAGATACAGGAAAATGAGGAATCTTATCGTAGCTTACCTCAGTTTCGATATCCATCTCTTCAGCAAGCTGGCCAAGACCGGTGCCGAGAATCAGCATGTAGTTTGGCCTCAGATCGGTGTGCTCTTGTATATATTGAAGGGCTTCAGTTCTTTTTCTTCGAAAGGTCGCGACAGATTCTATGCTCATTTAACGCAGTTCATACAGTTAATTAATCAATATCTTTTAAAATATCGTCAAGGTTTTCGGCTCCCGGAGGTACCGGCTGTTCTTCTTTTTTCTGAGAACGTTTCTTTGGTGAAACAGATTCCTTACGATTGGTCTTTTCCTGATCACCGGAATGCCCTGTGTCTTCTTTTGGAAGTGAAAACAGCGACGCATCATCTCTTGAAAAATGCTGAAGTGATTCCTGCGCCATCTCAAGATACGACTTCATTCCGCCAATAATCTCTTCACGCCGGTCAAGCAGGCGCAGAATACTCTGCCTGATGTGTTGCCGTTTTTGGTTGGCTTCCCGAACGATGGCATCTGACTCCATCTCTGCTCGCTCAATAATATTCCTCGACTCTTTTTTTGCCCCAACCAGTTTCTGTTCAGCAGAATCTTTTGCTGTTTGAAGTGTTTCATGAAGAGCCTGCTCCACCCGTTCGTAGTGCTTCAGCTTTTCATCCATCTTATCGAGCTGAGCCTCCATCTCTTTCATCTTGCCAACCATATGCTCCCACTCGCTTGCTACAAGATTCAAATATGCACTGACCTCTGATACATCGTATCCCCGTAATGATTTTTCGAACTGTTGCTGCTTAATCTCGAGTGCTGTGAGTTTCATAAGGAATTAGATGAATATGTTGGAACTAACTGTTATTGATTTAGCATATTGCGGAGATTTCCGGATGACTTAGATTCTTCGGACTTGCTTTCATCATCCATTTCTATCTCAACAGCGCGTGAGTGTTCCTTTTTATTTGTTCTACTTTTCTGTTGTGCTTTAGGTTTGCTTTCCAGCTGGCGTTCTTCAGTTACAATTTCTTCCAGATTTGCAATCCGCCGTTCAGTTTTCTCTTTAAAATCACGCAGTGCCGACAGAAATTCTTTGTTTTTGGATACGTCCCCGGAATCGTTTTTGCTTTTGATCCAGGTTTTGATGAGTCCTCCCATAATTCCCAAAAAAACAATTGTGATAACACTCCCAAAAACAATTGCAACAATCATAAATTCTTCTGTCATATTCAATCACCTTTGTTTGTTTGCAATATTTTCAACCTTCGATTTATTCTTTTCTTTTTGAGTTTGCAGATCGTCTACTTCAATATGACCTAACGAATCTCCCGCATGTGATGAGAACTCGTCGGGATCACCTGCCGCGATCGCTTCCAGATTCTCAACTCTCGATTTAAGCTGATTGGCCAGTACTTTCAGGTCTTCCAGCTCAGCTTCATTGCTGTTGGTCTGATTCTGCCATTTCAGTTTATTTTTCTGATAATCGATAATATAGCCGCCGACAATGGCCACTAACGGTATCAAAACCCATATCCATGCAGACATAACCTTTTTCTTTTTAAGATATAAATTTTCGGGTAAATCGCACCCTATTTAACGAAGGAATTCAATTATAGTTACGCTTGCCAAAAATCGCTGTTCCGACCCGAACCATGGTCGATCCTTCTTCTATGGCCACTTCGAGATCGTTTGTCATTCCCATCGACACATGTTCCAGTTCAACAGAGCCGCCGTTTAAGTGCAGATGCTCGTCTCTCAGTTTTTTCAACAGCTTAAACTCTTTGCGTACCAGTTCCTTATCCTCTGTAAATGTAGCCATGCCCATAAGCCCCCGAACATGTGTGTATTTCAGATCCTGGCCGTATGTCAAAATCTTCTCCAGTTCTTTGGGATCACACCCGCTCTTTTGATCCTCATCGCTAATGTTTACCTGGATCAGGACATTGATATGACGCTCAATGCGTGATGCCCGTTTTTCAACCTCTTTAAGTGCTTTCTTCTTATGGATGGAATCAATCCAGTTTACCCGTTCAACCATATATTTAATTTTGTTGGTCTGCAGATTTCCAATAAAGTGCCAGATAATATCATCATCCTCAATTTGCTCCATCTTGTCCTGAAGTTCCTTTGCCCGGTTTTCACCGAAATGAAGCTGAGAAGCTTCCCTGACCTTCAGAATATCTTCATTGGGCTTGGTTTTACTCACGGCAACCAGCGTGATTTCGCCCGCAGACCGCCCACATGCTTCGCAGGCTTGTTCAATACGCGTTTCGACCTTTTCCAGCCTTTCTTTAATATCCATTTATTTGCTTGTTGAGTTCACTTGTTCATTCATCTGAAAATGAATAAAGCCATAAACATTCCAAAAACTTTCTATTTGGTTAAAATTACGGCTAAAAAGTTTTTCAATGGTAGAAAAATAATCGTATTTTTAAGTCTGTGAAAATTCATATGACAAAACAGCGATTCATTCTACAAAAAATATCTTCAGGTCTAATTCCCTGTCAACCTCAGCACTCAGCTCATCCGTGTTTTAGAGGAGGAACCATTTAATGAACACACAGATCCGGCATATTACAAATTTCATGCATCAGTGGGCCCCACCCGAATTAAAACTGAGCTACGATAATGTTGGGCTCTTAGTTGGCGACTCCGCAGCATCCGTTTCCCGTGTGCTGGTTTGCCTCGATGTAACTGAGGCTATTGTAGACGAAGCCCTCGAAAAAAAATGCGAGCTTATTGTCTCGCATCATCCGCTCATTTTCAAAAAGATTTCGAGTATTAATCCCTCCAATGAGCAGGGGCGCATCATATATAAACTCATTCGGAATAACATTGCGCTACTCTCTGCTCACACCAATTTGGATGCTGCACTCGACGGCGTATCATTTGTTCTGGCTAATAATCTGGGACTCGATAACCTGCAGTTCCTTGATAAGGGATATCCTATCAGTAAGAAAATTTCGTTGACAACAGATTTTGAAGATTCAGAAGCAGTTTTGAAACTCCTGAACTACTATTCCGCTGAAGAAGCTTATTTCTACAGCGTTGACGGACGAAAAAACGGCCTGAAATGCTTTGAAGCCACTATTGACAGCCACAATGTAAATCAGCTGAAAAATGCCCTCCAAAAAGAGGGGCTTCTGAAGTCGGGTACGTTTCAGATATCTGATATGGAATCCCCCTCAGATAATTTTGGAATGGGCGTCATCGGAAAGTATCCGGATGAAGGGATTGCCATGGATGAATTTTTGCACCTTGTCTGCCGGGCGCTGGATGTTGATTCCGTTCGCTATTCCGGAGGTTCAAAACGGATAAAATCTGTAGCAGTGTGCGGCGGAGCTGGAATATCACTCAAGGACAAGGCGATGGCTGCAGGCGCCGATGCATTTGTAACCGCCGATATTAAGTATCACGAGTATTTTACAGAGAAAGATAATTTCTTACTCATAGATGCGGGCCACTACGAAAGCGAATTCCCGGTAGTGGAAGCTATTCGTAAAGAACTTTCCGAAGCATTTGAACAGCTGCAGGTTGATGCAACTGAGCAGGTTACAAACCCTATGAAGATCTACGTAAACGAATTCAATAATAAATCAATATAAACAGCACCAACTCCCATGCAAGAGGTCCTTCAACAACTCTCCAATCTACAGTACATTGACAGCCGAATCGACGAAATACGCCAGCTCCGGGGCGATCTGCCGGAGGAAGTATTAGATATTGAAACAGATATAAAACGGCACGAAGCCCGGATTAGCCACCGCGAGGAGGAAAAGAAGAACCTGATTGGGGAGAAGAAAGATCTGGAGCTTGGCATCGAAACCGCCAAGCAAAAGAACGAAAAATACGAGGAACAGCAGCTGACGGTTCGGAACAATAGAGAATATGACGCCCTCACAAAAGAGATTGAAGCACAAAAGCAGTATGCAGAAAACGCTACAAAACGTATTGAAGAGATAGAAAAACGACTGGTTGAACTTGAGGATGAACTTGAAGTAAATCAGAAGAAACTTGGAGACATTCAGAAACTGTACGAAGAGAAAAAAGAGAACCTCGACAAAGTCATCGAAAGTACCGAAAGTGAAGAGAGCAAACTCCTTGAAAAACGAGACGAGATGGAAGAAGAACTCGACAAGCGATATGTGCGAAGCTACAACAGGCTTAGAAACGGACTTAGTAATGGAATTGCAGTCGTAGCTATGGAAAAGGGCGCAGCTCTCGGTATGGCGCTTCCCCCACAGGCCCAGGTCGAAGTTCGCCGGAAAAACAAAATTATCATTGATGAAAACAGCGGACGCATTGTCGTTGACCCTTCATTTTTTGAAGAGTCCAAAAAACAGCTTAACGTCTGAACCTGTTCTGAATCATCCACCGGTCTTTAAGCCGGTACTTTAATTCACGCTTTTCGTATCTTTATTCGATGGTTAATCCGGATGTCTCACCAAGAAATTATTTACCCAGCAAGGTGAATATAAAATTGTAACGGAAACGTACACATGTACGTTGAGTATGTAATTTTAGCTTTAACGTAGCAGAGGGGAAAATTTCGCCGAAAAACACTCCGTTATTTTTTTGAAGCCTGAAATATTGACCCATACTATTGAAATACATTGAGTTACATAATTTTCAATAAATATGCGTGAGACATCCGGGATAGCAATTCCGCTGCCATCACCAACCAAATTGATAGATGTTTCCGGGCAGCCGCTCCCCGATCATACGGGGGGAGGAAAGTCCGAACACCAACGAACACCATGCTTCCTAACGGGAAGGGGTGCCGGCTTAAAGGCCTGCACGACAGCCAGTGCCACAGAAAACAGACTGCCACGCTCAGGCGGGGTAACGGTGAAAAGGTGAGGTAAGAGCTCACCGGCCACGCAGTAATGCGTGGCGCATGGCAAACCTTATGGGGTGCAAGTTCACGCAGATTGTGTGCCGTTCGTCACAATACAATCGGGTGGGACGCTCAGATCTCTGCAGTAATGCATGAGGCCAGATAAATGGCTGCCGCTCCGGTTCGCCGGAGCACAGAATTCGGCTTATAGGAAACATCTATCTCTATTATTGCCAACACATACAGCCAATCATTTGATATTGGAACATAAAAGGCTGATTTTAATATGTATAGTTAAAGAAGCAACATTTTCGCTTTTTTAAGGGTCTAAAACCGACAATTTTAATAAACCAACTGATTTAATGAAGATTTTAAAAACAGCAAGCCTTCTGCTTATTGGGGCTACATTTGTAATTTCATCTGCATTCGCTCAAGGTATGGGGCAGCAACAAATGCCTGACTTACCTACATCAGACGATGTAACTGCAGAAGAACTGGACAATTTTATTGCTACTATTTCTGATATTGAACCCATTCAGGTGCAGCTGCAATCTGATGTTCAACAACTCGTCCAGAAAAATGATATCTCCATCGAAAGATTCCAACAGCTTATGATGGCCATGCAAAACCCACAGGCGGCTCAACAGGTCGAAATGACTGATGAAGAACGTCAGCAAATCCAAAGCATTCAGCCGGAAATCTCTGATCTTCAGATGAAAGCTCAAGAGCAGATGGTTGAAAAAATCGAAAACAACGGTATGAATATTCAACGTTATCAGGCAATCATGATGGGAGCACAGCAGGATCAGGAGCTTATGACGAGACTTCAAACTGCTCTTCAGGATTCTACCGATACTGAAGGCTGATAGCTTTTCACTCTTCTAAATTAATTCTATAAGAAGCCGCTTAGAATACTGAGCGGCTTTTTTATGCTATAGATTTTTAATCTTTACTAAATTAGATTCCTCTTACACTGTAAGACCACCCTGCCACTATCATCCGAGCCACTAATTTTGTCCAAAAGCTTGCCTCCCTTCGCTAAAGCTGCGGAAGACACGCTCTACGAAGTTTTCCCGATCCCCGAAGTTTCAACGAAGGGGATAACATAGCTGAGCGGGGCAACACCAATTCAGAGGTGACAGAGCAGGAGTCCCCTCTTGAGTGGGGGTACGTTCAAACGAACCGGCACAGCCGGATGAGTTTAACGAGGGGTGTGCTTCGTGACTTTGATCGAGAATCGCAGCCGTTCCAGGTTTCTTGGCCTCGCGAACACACCCCTGATTTTTGAAAGGCTCGCGTTGCGATCTTTCTCTAATCTGTCCCCTCTCGGAGAGGGGATTTGGAAGCCCATTAAATTTATTTATTTGCAATCTGTCACTGGTAGCTCCTAATCTTGCCCAAAAGCCTGCTCTTCGAAGTTTTCCCGATCCCCGAAGTTTTAACGTAGTGGGTAAACGTAGTTGAGCGGGACAACACTATTCCAGAGGTGACAGAGCAGGAGGCCCCTCTCGGGAGACTGTGAGAAAATTGATTTCCAAAGAAATTGCGCCTAAGTATATTAAGGTTTCCGTTAAATTCAGTTCTACCAGTCCTTCTGACTCACCCCCGGCCCCTTCCGTCGGTGGCCGGACAAACTCTTCGCCCTGCGGGACTTGACAGAGAGGGGAGCTTCGAAATAAATTCGTAGCCTTAAAAAAGTTAAGTTGGCCGCAACTTGAGTCTTTAAATTCTCACAGCCTCTTGGAGAGTGCTCATCTTTTGAACGCGTCAGCGAAAACGTTCAAACGAACCGGCACAGCCGGATGAGTTTAACAAGGGGTGTGCTTCGTGGCTTTGATCGAGAATCGCAGCCGTTCCAGGTTTCTTGGCCTCGCTAACACACCCCTGATTTTTGAAAGTCTCGCGTTGCGATCTTTCTCTAATCTGTCCCCTCTCGGAGAGGGGATTTGGAAGCCTTT